>Ga0209611_10007291_pt1 | contig 17782 bp, 13 predicted proteins | sample S1TSphgellanicum_3_FD_187693 | JGI IMG/M metagenome (GOLD analysis project Ga0209611, IMG submission 187693) | Host-associated microbial communities from peat moss isolated from Minnesota, USA - S1T2_Fc - Sphagnum magellanicum MG (SPAdes) (version 2) | ecosystem: Host-associated > Plants > Peat...
AAATATATATTTAATGCACAAAATGTCAAAAAATTGAAATGTCAAAGTTTATAATGACAAAAGTTTTGGAAACCTAAAGCCATTTTAAGCCCTATTCATTAACATGTTTTCCATTTCATTTTGATTGTCATACTTATACATGTTTGGTGTGGTTCATAATATGACATTGAGCTTTGGTGGAGAATCTATGATATTCAAAGTGCAAATGTTTGATGATTATTGTGATGTATAAATCAAAATTGGTCATAAGATTATTTTCAAAAACACATTTCACTAAACTTAAAGGTTTCACCCCTTGTCAACAAATCAAATCTTGCACACATCCCAAAGCAATCCAATACATTTTGAAATACATAAAGGTGAACTGAAGCATGACAACCAAGAATCAAAAAGCATAAAGACAAATGCAAACAAGAATCAAAAAATGTAACACATTCAAATGTTATGTATCAAAATAAATGAAAAATGATTGACGTCATCATTCAAGACAAAAGATTAAACATTTAAAAAATTGATACACAACAAATCTCCGAAGTTATTATACTATATGCCAAAATGCATTTTTGACAATATTGATTTTTTTGACATATTTCAATTACAACTTATAACTTTGGAAATTGTAGTTGAGTGTGCAAGCCCCACAACCAGTTGCACGCAACTAGCCAATCCACCAATCTCGTCCTCGTTCCACCCCTTTCCATGCCTTTGTGCACTCTCTCTTGTGCACGCTCACATGCCCCCTACACGCTTGTGTTTTCGTTTGCCTCTTGGCCTCACCACTGGTGGCAGGGCAAAAGGGGGGGTTTGCATCTCTATCACGTTGGCTTCAGCCTCAAGACTCTATAAGATGGAGGATTAAGTTGTGGCTTGGGCATGGATGGTGGAATTTATCCGCCTTTTTGGAGGCTCTATAAGCTTGTTTTGGGCTTCTTAAGGACGAATGGACCATGTTTCGTCTAAAGCTTGGGTGTGTGGTGTGGGTTCTTCATGTTGTGGTTTGGGTTCCTCCCCAACTCCCCCTTCGATGGCAGCCACCACCGAGTGACTAGGTATGCCTGGATAACATTTGGGTGTCACGGAAATGGATTGCATCAAGATCAAAGATCTTGAAAAGGTGAGTTCTTGAAAAAGAGGGTGATTGGCGTAGGGTTTTCCCTATCTTCTTGTGGTCTGAATCTATAGTTTAGGTATGTTTATGTTGTGTTTGAAGATCTGAATTCTTTATAGATCCAGGTGCTTGCTTCCTCTACTTTAACTTTGGTTTGTTAAACAGTAGATTTGTTGTGGGAAATTGAAATCTTGAAAGTTTTTTGAGGAAGAAAAACCCTAGTTTGAGTTGCTAATGTTGTAGATGCAAGGTTATATGAGAGCTAAGAAAAAGCGATGTGACAAGAAAAGGTGTTTGCTTGCATTGACCAAGTAAGAGGAAAACTGTGAACCATTCTTTCCACAAGAAGGAAGGCATCACTACAATTCATAAGTTTGGGGATGGGGTATTTGGTTTTTGTGTTTAATGCATTGCTGCTACAATGAAATTCATGTGTCACATGGATTCTCAAACTTGAATTTGGTTGCCATAGATTATGAAGTCATGGGTGAAGCAAATAAGTAGGAATAAGGGTTTCAATGAGCAGTTGGTTCAAGAAGCTAATGGAAAGATTTTCACATTTGGTTCATATCAACTAGGGGTATTTTTGTTTTTTCTAAATTGAGAAAATGGATATGGATATGTTGTGTTTTCACTAGTATCTATCCAAGAGTAATTAGGGTTTCACAAAATATATTTATAATGAAGGTTTTGATTATGTTCTAATTTGGTTTCTGAAGCTCAATGAAGGACTATATGTTCATATTCCAATTCTCTATGCTTAAGTAAATTTTTGTAGGTCACAGGTTTGAAATGTGCCAAAAGAGCTATAGCACACCTTTGACTAAATGATTGGTTAAAAAACTAGAAACTCAAGAGCTTTTCTAGAACGTCGATGAGAAAATGAGGTTTTTTGAACTTCTTCTTATGTGTGTCCCTTATGATGGGTTTGTTGCAAATTCATGGTCTAGGAACTGATATTGATATAATTTTGTGTGGGGCCACATTATGCAACCTGTGAAGTAATGATTTTTACAATAGTTTTTCTGGTGTCTATTATGGGTTTCGGTATTTGTAAAAAACATATTTTTATGAATTCATTGTGTGATTTCTAAAATCTTGTAATTGCATGAGCTTTGTTTATTCTTTTTCAAGGTGTTGCCTTTGTGAGGAAAAATTCCCATTCAATAACTAATGTTATGCATTGTTAAACATGCAAGATGACTTCTTCATGGAATTGTGCTTAATTCACATGGGGAAAGAGGAAGTGATAGAACTTTACCTTGTGCCAGATTCTCATGTCCCTATTATGAAGTTCAAATTCAACGGAATCTCCATTGATCTTGTATATGCAAGGATTTCATTGTGGGTTATCTTAAATGCAAGTTTTTTTTTTTGGTCAATAATGTCACAACCCTAACCTTGGGCTCGCGACCAAGGCAAAGGGCTTGCAAGGGTGCGGATCAAAAATAAGCCCGGGAGTCACATCACATACTCCCGGGAATGTAAGAAAGTGTGAGGGAGTATGAAGGAGTGAACCTTCACACTCCCAAGGCAACTCTCACTTTGGGAGGTGAAGTCCCAATGGACTTTCGAAACTTCAGAGAGCAATTTCAGGGGTCAAAATTCAATGTCTTGTGGCGTTTTTTATATCATTGAAAAGCTATTAGAGCGTAGATGTTTAAAATGGGCTCACATTGCTCATTTGGACATCTAAAACACAAGTTATGGCCAAAAGAAGGGCTGAAAGTCAAACTAGAGTCAAACTGGTAGTTTGACTCCCGACCAAAAAAAGTTAGGAATTGACCCGATTTACTTAGCTTCAGAAGGCGTGCGACATACCATTGGAAAAATTTTCGACGAGAACTACAACTTTTCTTTGGACCACATTGCAATCCGAGGTTTGCTCGCAAAGTTATGGGGTTCCAAAGTTGCAGGAGTCCCATTTGGCACAATTTCAGGATTCCCACTTGAGAGTCCCAGGAGAGAAAAGCCATTTGGATGTAGGCTCCGTGGCCAGCCACAGAGTATACTATAAGGGGGAAGGTGGTGGCTTCCCCCAAGTCCGGGTCGTGGTGAGTCTAATGTGTCCGTGTTGCCCATGGTTCGTCCTAGCACCAAAGGTGCTCCAACTATGCACTAACCATTGTGTGTGGGTTGTGTGCAGGCCCGTGTGAGTGAATGAAACTTGTCAACTCTTCCTAATCCCATCTCGGAGCTCCAACAAGCCCTTCTACCCCTCAAAGTGTTGTGAGCTAAGGAACGTGCCCCGATTCCTCCCTCTTCCACTGTGTTCTACTTGGATTCACATTTGAATCCTTCAAGGAGTTAGGAGTGCGTCAAATAATCATTGGAAACGCATTTTCTTTGGACACTAGTTGTAGAGGAATTTATTTAGGGTCTTGTAAGCTTGTATTCTGTATCATATTATGGGAGAACATATTTTTTGTTTTAATGCACAACTGAGTTGTCCAAATTTGGACTTATATAAGATTTGGACATTTCTCAGGAGTCAATTTTATAGAATGTGAATGAACAAAATGTTCGAAGCTTGAACGATTATCGTGTCATTGATCAAATACCACTCCTTGTTCCGAATATCTAGGTACTCTTGTCAGAAATTCTAATTACATATATCACATGGCTATTAAACATTGAAAGCAGTGGGGAAAAGATGATGTTGGGCCAATGTTCCTTCATGGGTACAGCTTATAGTGGTTTTTGGTCCGAGGCTCTTGAAGATTTTTCATCTTAATATCTAACATTTGTCCCATCCATTACCCTTTATGTACACCTCTCTATGTTTTAGGTTTCAATGTTTGCTTATACAAAGACAAGCTAAAATTAAATGAAGTTTACCGTCATAAGCTTGTTGCCGTTTGAATGAGAATACTATTGATTTTTTTATTAGCTACATCTCTTAAGTGCTAGCCAACATCATGATTTGAGTCTTCTTGTTACTTCTATAAATGTGACAGAAACTTAGGATGTAGATTTTTATATAGCAGCAATACTATCACATTACCACGTGATGGTGTAACAATAGGTGTGTTTCTTAAGCTACATCTTAAATACAAATCACCTAATATGTCAAGAAATGTTCATCCAAATATGGTGATGGTTGTTTTACGATATTTAATTAAAACACCATCATACAAATATTTGAATGTTACCATTCATCGTCAATTGACAAGTTTGTTTGCTTTACACATGAATTTAAAATTTTAAGCTCCTATTTATAATAATGCATCATTTAATAACTCTAATTCTAACAATGCATAAATACATCGTACATCAACAATTTCAATGATACATAGTTTTTCAAATGCTCCAAAAATACTGGATTGTGAAAATATTATGTATTCTATTGCCCTAAGTCAAAACATTCACCTTTTAGGTTTATTAAAGATAAACATTTAGAAGAACTAAAATTTTCAACATTGTTCTAGGAGTAATTTTGACAATGTGAAGGCTTTTCATATCAACAAATAGTTAAGTGGGAATTATTTCATAAATATGGGGATTTTTCAACAAATATTTTAAACCTTTTTTTAAATCTACTAAAGTTTATATCCAATAGGTTCTAATTGGGTGTGAATATGAAAAGCAAAACTATGTGGTAGAACTTTAAAAGCTTATTAAGTACAAAATAAATCAAATTTAGATAATATTTTCAAATCATACTTAGGTTTTTATGATTTGAAAGGTTTGTGCAATTCACTTAATTATTTTGAAATGCTACAAAAAAAAATATTTGCAATGGTTCACCAACTTGGTCCTCCAACATTTATTGTCATTTTTACATCTACTGAAAGATTATAGGATTTTTTCATTAAAACTTTACACACATTACATCCTTCAAGATTAAATCTCTCGAATAAAATAAAAGACCTCCAACTTGTTCATATAACAAAATTGATAAAATTAACCTTGTCACATGTACAAGATATATTACAACCATAAAACTTTTTTTTTTCGCAAACTTATCACAAAAGATCATTCCATTTTTGGGTATATATATAATTTTATTTTTCTTTAAAAAAATTCGTCATTGAATTCCAAAATTATGGGAATGAACATGACCATGGACTTTTATGGATAAAAAATGCACCTATGTATGGAGTGCACACAAATTGAACAATTTGTACACATGTATATTTCTTATGATGTATCTTTGTTACCAAACCCATTACAAATGCACAACAACATTAACACACATGTACGTGTAAGAGAAAAAAATCATGTTTTTTGTAGATTTCATTACCCAGTGCCTCCTATCCATGAAACAAAAAATTTAGAACCTCTTCAAATAAATGAGAATTATCCATTTTCATAACAAAACCTCCATACATAAGCAAACAAAATATTTCAATGTTTAAAAGACCTTTTAAAAAATGATGATATATTATTTCCTAAATATCTATAAAGTTTAAACCTTGATGAAAATACATATATATTAAGTTTGAAAAATACATTAATAAAGGCGCACATTTTCTTAAAAAATCTTTTAAAAATATTTTTCAAAAATGCATTTAGTATAGGTGCTACTCATTTATTACAAATACAAATATTTAATTTGTTTTGGACCCATATGTAGTTATAACATATTGCACATCATATATGACAATAAATAAATAAACAAATAAATAATATTAAAATTACATTTTATCATTAAAAAAATGCATCAAAAATAATATAGATGCAAATACAATAATTCCAAAATTAAGTAATGTTTTTCTTAATGCCCAACAAATGGTTACTCAACTTATTGTTTACCTTATGTTTTCTTTACATTATAACATTTATTTTGAACATTTCAATTCATAAATATTTTTGTTTTTGAAGAATGGGCTTTTGTGTTAAAACCACAAGTTGCATTAAATGAATTAAAACCAAATTCAATTGATATAATGTGTTCATCGATCATAAATAAATATATTAATCATCATTATCAATATGAATCATTATCATTAGCAAAGTTTAATTCTTTGTATAACATTCAAAAAAATAAGATTTCAAAACATTGCAAACTCAAAATTATTAGGTTTGTAAATTATAATAACTATAAAAATATTGAAAATTGATCGAGAGAATTTTATTTTATTCATAATTTCAAAATTCAAAAAATTCACAATTTGGAATAAATATAACTTAACATGATGCATATTATGAATAACTTGGTGAAAATTTTAAGATTAAATTTGTTTTCAACTACCAAATGTTATATCCAAATATAAAAGAAATGTGTTAAGGACACGAATAACCTTAAAAAAAAAGGTTAAAAGAAAAGGTTTAAGTCTAACTTCCAAACCAAAAAAAAGACAAAATTATGTGAATATTAAAAAAAAAACACAAAAACTAAAAACAAAAACACAAGATGTGCAAAACTAACGTGAAAACAAATCTTTATTATGCTAACAACTAACGTGAAAGCAAATCTTTATTATGCTAACATATGCAAACATAAACATGAAAAAAACATGACGAAATTATGGTGTAAGATTGTGCCTAAAACTAATGTTGAACATGTTGAAGGAAATGAAGGTTCCCATTCTTATTTTATACCCTTTGGGGACCTAACTCAAGGAAGTTTCCAAGGACGCTTCTATGTGTGCATCAGGTAAAGAAGCTTTTTAGGAACCTTCATAACTAGAAGTCAATTATGAGTTAACTAAAATTTAATTGAAAATTAATTCGAATTTAATTAAGAATCAACTAGGAATTAATTAGATTTAATTAAGACTTAACTAAAAGTTAATTAAGATTTAATTAAAAGTTAACTAAAATTTAATTGTGAGTTAATTACGATTTAACTGGGACTTAATTAAAAGTTAATTTGAATTTAATTAGAAGTTAACTAAGACTTAATTGGGGTTTAACTAGGAGTTAACTAAAACTTAATTGAAAGTTAATTAAAATTTAGCTAAGAATTATGGATGGACATTATGGATGAACATTATAAATGAATTCCATTTATTGAAATATGGTGTTTAATGTTTGCATCTATCACAAAATGGATGATTCAATATATTCAAAATCAAAACCATTACGTTCAACTAACATTTGGATTGACGATATAAATAATGAAATAAATGATCCACATCCTACAATTCCTATAACAAACACAATCAACACTATGATTTACAATTTGACTTTGTCATTCAGTCACATAATGAATCAAACCAAAAATCACAATTTTTAGAATATGAGAATTTCATAAAATCATCATATACCATAATATGGAATAACTTGAATATCATAGTTTACTTAGATAATTAAATGAAGAACAAAAATTCATATTTGATGATGTTATGCATAGAAAACAATTGTACCTTGATACACTAATACGTTTATTTTTGACAATGGGTGTTGGAACTAGTAAAAAATTTACATTAAAATTCATAATTCAAGGATTATTATGGTTATACAATAGAAACAAGTCTTTTGACTTTACAAAAACCAAGCCTTTACTTATGGTATCAATAGGTAAAGTTGTTTTCAATATTGATGGTTTAACAATACATTCAACATTCAACATGCCTATCTAACAATCCTTATTTAGTTTACCAAACTTATCATCATATTTATTAAATAGTCTTACATGTTGGTATGAATAATTATAACTTGTTATAGATGAAATATTGTTTTTGGTGCTAGACTATTTAATGTTATAGATAATAGGTTAAAGTCCGTAACACACATTAAATTATCATTTTTTGGGTGGTGTTGATGTTATCATGACATATCAAACACCACATGTGAAACATAATTAGATCTTTCAAAATATCGAAGATAATGTTAATGCATTAGCACCAAATTTTCGACAAACATATGTCCAATGCAATGAATTAAATAAAATTATGCAAGAATCTAATATGGTCTTTATACAAATTTTGAACAAATTTCATACTACAATAGAAAACACAAAGGATATTTAATTTGTAATCGATAACCATTCAATAATTTTATTATTCTATATTTATTTTATACAAATAAACTTGTGCAAAAACATAATGAAAATGTGTTCACTAACACATTTGGTCCCACATTTATTTTCAAAGCAATGAACATCAACCATCAATGATGCCCACCGTCTAATAAATTTTCAAATGATTTGAGTAAAACTATGGGTTTGCATTCTATAATATATATATATGTTGGTTAAATTATGTGTTGATAATTATGCAACATTTGATGGTTTTGTGAATGGAGTTGATGGCATTTTTAAAACATCAACAACATATTGTGAAAAACCATTATATGGATAATGTTTTAGAATTCTAAAATTGGAACAATAAGAAAAAAATTTAGTCATTATTACGACAATAACATTGAATAAAAATGGACACCAATTAAACCTATCATTAAAGATATAAAAGGTAGTAAATCCCCATCATTTATCATAACGAGGATTCAATTTCCAATTCAATTTACAATAGTAAGAAACATTCATCGTTCTTAAGGATTATCATTAGATGAATTGGTTTTTGATCCCACTAACTTTTTAAAAAATGGGTTAACATATAAAACATTATCCCTTAGTCGAACAAAAGAAAAAATATTTTTGTTAGCTCCTTTCCAACATGAATTTTTTAATGTGGATCCAAAAATACATATAAAAATGAATAAATTGAAAAAAATTGAAACATAAATACTGTTAATTTTTAAATTAAAAAACTTACATAATTCACATGTAATTATATAATTTTGAATACAACGTCTCTACGCCAACATTATGAAGGCATCAATCATGATCATAACCTTCAAATGTCTCATATCTTATGTCTTATATAAACAAGAATACACCATGCATCAACAAATGTGCACAAATTTATAAATTAATCAAAGTACTCGTATATTGCAATCCATGGTGGTCATGAGTTAATAATGATGCATGACATACACATGCACTTAGATTCCTTCAATACAATAACTAGTGATGGTTCAAAATATATAATAACAACTTTTATTATTAATACACGAAAACCAATACATATTGTATGTGTGTATAAAGCTCATTCATGTTCAATTTCTACATTCCTAAACAGTCTTCAAACTATAATTCAACAATATCCCAAACATTGTCCAATCATCATTATGGGAGATTTTAATGTTGACATTCTAAAAGACAATAACCAAACAAATATATATATATATTTCGTGAATAAATTCCAATTAAAATCACAATTTAATGAAAATACTACAAAAGCTAGATCTCAATTAGACCATATATGGGCAAATGCCCTTGGAAATGAATGCAAATTTGGTGTAACAAAAACATATTGGTCAGATTTTCACAAACCAACTTATATTGCATTCAAATTACCAACACACTTCCAATATATAACAAAAACACCATTAATGTCTTCATTTATTTAAAGTGTACTGTTTGTGAAAATATGCATGTAGATGTTACATTTTCCACCCTAATTAATTACTCTCAAAATGTTGGCACCTTGTGGCTTGAATTTGTATTTTTTCATTTTTTCCATGGACCATGTGTAAACAAAATCATAAATTTCAATAACAAGACAAAAAATAAATTGGATGATTTTTTTAAACACATGTACACCCATCAAACACCATAACAAAACATCTTTCATGGAAAACCTAAACCCAAAATTGTCAAACTTCAAAATGAAAATGAGACTAAAAATAAAAATCTTTCCATGTAAATTATATACATTCAATATTGATGTTTGTTTCAAACACCAAAATACCTCATGCACATTGCTAAAAATTGTCTACATTATCCAAGTTTGAAAAACCGGGAATTTCTTAAACAATATAATTAATTACAAATTTTCTATTCATTTGTATGGTTAAAGAAAAGACATTGAAACTATAGTTTCAATTTCTAAATATCCACAATGAATTCTAAGATAGTTAAAAGACTTTATTTTTTAGTATAAATGTGAAAACAAAATTCATAAAGCCAACAAACTTTCATCCAATATAACTTGAATTCATAGTAAAACATTAGAAACCAAGACTAAAAGGTTTTTTGTGCAGATAGAGATTGAAGATGATGACAATGAGGCATTGCAAAACACAAATTCCTTGGAGTTGGCTTGAGTTGTTGAATTCCTTTTTTGCAGTAAATGAAGGGTGCTTCACTCTCTCTCTTTACTACTCGATTGTGCAGATGTCATTCTTCATTGAAAGATCAACATATTGGAGACCCGATGCTTTATACCTGCACTGATTTTTTATTTTCTGATTGTTTTGCAGGATACATTGGATTAGGCACCACTGAAAAAAAACCAAAAGTGAGTGTTTCAAGAAACAAATGCTCACATAAGCAGGCATTATGTATTTTTAAATGCTTGCCCTTCATAAAGGAAAAATTTCCGCATGGAACATGCTCTTCAATTGCACTTCAAATGTTGGCTCAGGTTTTTATGGTTTTAATCCATGCACATTTTTAATGGCATCATGTGCAAACAAAATCATTTAAAAATAAATAAAAATCCTTTGGTTTGTTTTTTTCCTTGCACATTTTGAAGTACCTTGTATTGTGCACAAACAAAATCATTTCTTGCACATATAATGTAAATAATGCAAATTGAAGGAAACTAGAAATATTGAATTTCATAAATTTAATGCATATTTCATTTTGGGAATGTATATTTACACAACAAAAAATCAGATTTGGTAATACAGACATTATGAATTATACACAAATTTTTTGCGGGATATTTTTAACACCACTTTAGCATTATATCTTCTTGAAATAAAGATGCACATTGGATTTCAAGTGGTGCACAGTGAATTTTGAAAGATAGATTTGTTAGTTTTCTACAAAAGAATTCGAAATCTTTTGGAATTTTTTTTCTAGTGTATATTCAACTAATTTTGCTTGTTTTTTGTGGAAAATATCGCAATTTTTTTGATATGACAAAGTTGAAAAAACAAAACCCTTGTTGGTGCACTAAAATTTCTTGAAAGAGAAATGAAATGAATTTAAAAAAAAAAAAGCGGGTGTTTTTCTTGTCTAAGCAACCACACCGGGGCCACATGAACACGTTCGGCAGGTTGAGGTTCGATTATTAGCTTAGGTCTGGTATCAGGTTCGGACTTTAGGTTAGGTGGATGAAAGCGACGGTCGAGATACATAAGGAATATCAATCGGGCGGTCCGAAGCGTGAAAGAGCTGGAAGCTGAGAGTATGGAATAGGGCTATAATGCACAGTCTCTGCCTCTTTGACGCGCCTCCTCGTGCACTCTGGATCTTTTGTTCTGTGATTCTTCGAGCGGCAGCGGCCTCAGCGGCTCGGCACCATGGTAAGCATTCGCTCCATTTATTCCTTGCCCTACCTCAATGCTCATGCTCTGTTTTTGCCGAAAAATTAGAAGAGAAGCAAGTAGAAGAAGAGTGAGAATAAGGAAATCGAGGAGGGGAGGAAGACAAGGGAAGGTAAGAGTCTTTTTTCTTGGTGACAAGCGTGTTACTGAATGCGTCTTCAGCCTTCAGAGATGCTTATAGCCCGAGCTTCAAGTGTTTGGTATGGAAGTTGAATCTACGGGTTTTTTGGTCCTATGGTTTCAATCTCACAAGCATATTTGCGTCTATTGCGTGCTGGTTATGCTGCAGTAATTGGTGCCATATTGTCTTTTTCTAGAGGTTTCTGGTTGACGGTGTTTAGTTTTATGTATTCAAGTATGGTTCTTGACTCATGTGTCAAGGTAATATGCTTGGTGCTTTGCATCGGTAAATGTCTAAGAAGGAGATGCCGGAGTGTCATAGACATCACTGTGTCTTTTTGACTTGCTTCACATTTGCTCGTTGGAGGAAACTCTTAGTTTCTGTTTAAACCCTACTATAATCCAGCCGGAAAATTACTTTGTGTGATCGGAAACCCTAAACCTTCCAATGACCTATTTTCAAGGATTTGAATGTTGTGGCAACTGCTACCCGCCACTGTCTGATGTTTATGCTCCCATACTGCATTGATCCAGCTAGCACAGTGCACTTCATCTTCTTTTGCTGCATTGAGATCTGACCCCCGACCTATGAGCTAACGAAGAGACGAAGCGCAAGCGCAAACCCATCGCCTTCTGGTTTGTGCGCTACCAAGCTATACCGATTCAGGTAGGCTGCACGTTTTTTCTCATCGAGATTTTTCCGTGCTGCAAGTGGACGAGTAGACTAACCATGACGGCAGACCCCGTCGCCTTCTGGTGTGTATACTACCGAGCTAGACGAATCCAGCTACGTTGCACCTTCTTTTTCCGCATCGAAATCAGTTCAGTCCCGTAATCTTACAAAGAGACTAACCACGCTCGCAGAACTCACTGCCTTTTGGTATGCGCTACCAAGCTACTCCGAGCCGGGCGAGGTTGCACCTTCCTTTTTCGCGTCGAGATCGGGCGGCCGCCCTTGCAAACGGACGAAGAGATGAACCACGGCCGCAAATCCCATCGCCTTCTGTTGTGCGCGTTACCAATCTAGGGTACACCTAGTTTTTTCGTATCGAGATTGGGCGCCCGCCCCTGCAAGGATACGAAGACACGAACCAGGATCGTAAACCCCGTCGCCTTCTGGTGTGAGCGCTACCAAGCTACATACCACGCTGCACCTGACGGACCCCGCACTGTACCACGTTTTCCGTCCTTACACCCGCGCATATACTTAGTGAAGGAAGGCGCATCTTATGGGCGATGTGCCATCTCTCATTTATTCCTGCTTCTACCTTACAAATTTAATCTCTGCTGCACGGAGTTGTGTAGCAGTTTCATAACGCGTAATCAGGCCAACTCTTCTGCTATCTTGTAAATCGTACTTATACCCACGAGTGATGGGGATTTCTTTCCGCCAGATCGTTTCAGTGCATCGATTCTTGAGCAAAACAACACTCCCATCAACAATCCTAACCGTTGCATTGACAGGTTTTTGTTCCAAAAGTTGCGAGGCCAATCTGTTGTTTGTGAGGGTGAAATTGGGGTTTTCAATGTGCAGATGTGTCCAGTGACACAAGTATGGCCACTCGACAACTACAAAGGTCCCATTGATTTTGACGTCATGTTCTTCCACGACTTCCAATTCGGGCAAGATGCACACAACATGTGGAAAACCACATGGTCAACACAAAATCGCCCAAAAACATGTTGGCCCCAAGAATGGTTGGGACCACAATTGCGCAACAATGTGAGAATCTTGCTCCTTTCTTACGATGCATATGCCACCAAATCCAAGTTGCACGAATTTGGAAATACTAAAGATGTTTCACATATTGCAAAGAATTTGGTGCAAAGCGTGGTGACCAGGTTTGATTAAGAACCTATATTTGTCTGTTGCAATATCCCAACTATTTGTTATGAGGGGATTTAGGATTTAACACACACAAATTAATTATATTCTAAAATTACAAACTAAGTATTAAAAATATGGGTGCTTCAAATATGTTGTAATTTTTTGAAGCATGCCTTTATGGAAGATAAAGGGCCGAGGAGTTTAGATCCAAACTATAAATTCCATTGTAGATTATTCTTTTGAAGGTGTTTATGTGCAAGCTGCAAGTGTTGTGGACCTGAACATATAAGAGGCATGTACATGAACTTGTGGGATGTACCAAATTTGCAATGAGCATAGATCTTAACATATTGATTGTTGAAAGAATGCCACACATGGCTATTATGTGATTATTTCATGTTATGTTTGCTTGGATCTACAGTTCCAAGTGGAAGTTGGGCCAAGAACACCCTTTTATGCTCGTAGGGCAACTTTGGTGGTATTGTCATTAAGAGCTTGGTCATTGAGATTCATAAAATATTTCGACAACAACATTGTGACAATCTAGGGAAAATAGTTGTTGAAAGGGCAAATGGTTTTTTAAAAAATATGGCAGGGGTGGCCTTTTATGTTGTACCACATGTTGGGTCATGACAGTTAGTTGAATATATTTGTAGACAATGTGAAATCAACTTGCACTCCAAAGCAATCATCTTGGAAAATATTGATCCCTCCACATCCAAAGTAACAAATTTATCAAATGATTTCTTTAATACACTTGCAAGTTGCACAAACATTTATGGTGTTTATGTTTTCATTGAAACCAAACCTATTGATGATAATGTGGTAAGTGATGAGCATTGTCAATTGTGCAATGGATGGCTAGCATTCAAAGACTATTGTATAGAAACTTAATGGATTGGAAAATATTTGGTTTTGCAAGGTATGATTGTGGAATGTGAACCAGCCCAAATTCCAGGACACGGATGTTATAGAGTTGAAGATTGTGATCATTTCAATGTTTGCAAGCCACGTTATTAAAACCATCCAAGTTATAATGTGCTTTTGCAATTTTTGGAGGGGTGTCGATAGGTAATAATTATCATCCAACTTACAATTATTGTAGATTAATATTAGATGGAATTGAATTTGTTGATTTGTTAATTTCCATGTTGATTAGCAATTTATCAAATTGATTAATGTTTATGCTTTCAATGTTTTAACATAAAAGAAGTTGCAAGGTTCATGTAGCATGTTGGAATGCACCAAATGGATAAGGCAAATTAACAATTTCAAATGAAACCAACCCAAATTGAAAAATCTTTTGCAATGTGCATATTTTTTTATCAAAACACATTGTACATATATTGAATTTAAAGAATTTTAAACCTTTTCACACAAAGGCCAACCTTGGGGCAACTTGCATATGTTTATATTTTTGGATTGCTCTTGGGATTTCACAAATCTCATTGTTTGTTTTTGTCAATGAAAGTTGATTGTAGCTATAAAACTTTGTGAATGTGGAAAAGATAGATTGTAGCTTGTAGTTTTAATGGGCATAATTATGGCAATGAAAAGTTTATACTTTTCTTTTGTATTTAGCAAAATACAAGTTATGGGTTGCAAGGATTAAATGAGTTTGTGTTGATGTAGGATTTTCTATTGAAGCATGCAAGCCTACCAACATTGCCAAAACTTGTGATTGGGTTCGATGAAACTATTGCCAATGTTAAGGGGAAATTTGTGGACAACCATATGCTAACTATGGTTGGAATGGGTGGGATTGGGAAGACAACATTGGAAGTTGAAGACAAAAAAGGATTTTTTGAGTGTAGAACATAACAAATTTTAGAAAGACTACAGGAATATGGAGTAGATTCTCTTGAAGTAGTAGGAGTTGGAGGAGCTCAAAGTAAACATTGGTAATGTTTATCGAACCAAGAATGAGCGACAAAGGCAATTTGACTAAAGGCAAGTGGAAATGGATAGGAATTTGCAAAGGCAAATGGCTTTTAATGAAAAGTTGTTGAAATTTTTAAAGGAGGCCCAAGGGATCAAACCTTTCAATTATGACAATGTTTTCAAAGAAAACAATGAACTCAAGAAGCAACATACTTTATCTTAGGTAACATTTAAGGCATTGACGATGGAAGAAAAATATGGAGATCAATGGTGGGATATAGTGCATGATATTGTCTAGAAAGATATTGGAAGGGTCTATAAAAAGTATGAAAAAAATGAAAGGTTGTACATGCATAAAATATCTTAGAGGGAAAAATTTGTACCATCATTTTAGTATGAACCTTTAATCCTCATTCCAGGACTAAAAACTTCAGATGAAGTAAAACTCTGTATATAATAAAAAATCATACATTGGTTCAATTTGAAGTACAACATGCATAGACAAATGAAACTATAGTACATGTAGATCATATTAAAGTCCAACAAGATCAACATCAAATTTTTTATTCAAATGATTAGAAATAACATCAAATTTATCTTTTTTAAAATATTTTGATCCATAATTTTCGAATATAATTTATAGTATGGGTGGGGTAATGTTAAGGGAATAATTACTTGTGGTAATAGTTAATTAGTATATTTCTACTTATTTAGTTATTATTTTAGGAATTAATAATTAGGTTACATAGTTTGTATCATTGTTTGAATTTGAATAAATCATAGGATTTTTATTTTTTTATAGTTATATTTGAAAGTAGGAAGAGAATGAGGAAGAAAGTTGTAAGGAATACTTTTTGTCACTTCTTTTTAAGTATATTAGTTAAATTAAAATAAGTATCATGGCTGGGGTCTTGTCCTATCACATTGTAGTAGATAACATGTAAATACAACAACTTGGACAACATTAAATTATCATCACACACCATGGAATGAAAGAAGAAATAAGTTTTTAATAAATCTCCACATAAGAATACACATGTTCGGTCTCTATCAAAAGTCCTTACAAAAGTATCAACAACCCCAAACATTACTATTTTCTCCTTTTTATAGTCCAACTAATAGTTTTAACTGTTTAACTGCCTTTGACATTTTGACTCTAGTAAGTCAATTTGTATTATTACTCATCATGTCACTACATCTCGATTTGTCTACAATACATACTGTTTTGCCAAGTTGCTTTACATTTTGTCAAATCGATTTACAGTAATGCCTAATCTTATCAAATCATTTTATTTACTACATGTTGATTTGCTAAGTGAAAAATTCCTTTTCCACAAGAGTATTCATTCTAGAACATTGAATTTTATGGGAGTGTGAAACAAGAATGTTTTGTTTTTAAAAAAAACTTCAATTCCATAGCTAGATTTGTTGTTTTGATGTTTTTTTCATACTTTCACGATTATATTTTAATTTGAAACTATATATGAATAGATTTGAATGAGATGATTTTATTAGTATTAGTTTTATGATATGTTTTAGTCCATATTTAGATCAGAATATAAGATTAAAAATTTTGTATTACCACAAACGTACTTGGACAATTAGTGTGCCTACATTTGTTTCTATCCACCTCTTAGGACATTTCAAAACCATGTACACCTTGGCAAGCAAAAAACCCAACTTGTTCAAGTTAGACATAAATTTTTGTTAATTGCACATGATTAAATCAAAGTTGCCATTTTTGGTGAGTGAAATGTAATTGGGTAGAGCTCCTTGATCTTCGATAAGGATAACCATAAAATGCTCAAGTGCAATCATCATGGATTATATTTCCTACATGTATAACCATACCTAGAGTTAAATCAAATCATGTAATGGATGATGATCATAAGTTCAACTACATCAAAAAATTCAAAGGAGCACAAAACTTCCTCCAAATAAAATATCGGAACATGCAGACAAAACTTCTTACTATTTATGATATAAATCAACCTAGCCAAAAATGACAAGTCACCTGTGAGTCATGGATTATAATAGCACAAATTGTTAAGCTTTAGTTCCATAGTTTTCTTTAATATTAATAATTTGAATCCTGATAAACCTCCAAGTAATAATTACTAAGAGTTAAATTAGCCTTTGGATATTTCAGCATAGAAGACTCTTTTATTTAAATTGATGCAAGGCTTAGTTAGTTTTAGGACCTAGTAAACCTTTTAAGTGCATTATCCTTTTATGTTATAGAGAAGGGAAATGGATGTAGAATTAGATGTGATTTATTGATATATTGGGAATACAAGCCCATATTTAACAATAACATTTCGCCATGACAATATTAAATTAGTCTGTAGAATAATCTTCATGCACGAATGATGTACTTGAAAGATTTTTAGGATGCAGTTCTAATACATCTTTATTTAGTCTTCACTTTTATCAGACTCTTAAATAGAATCAAAATCAAATTTAAGTATTAACATTTTCACCTTAGTGGCTTCAGATGAATTATAATTTAGTAAACAACTTTAAGCGGATAAATCACAATTACAAAAACTCCAAAATGCAAC
>Ga0209611_10007292_pt1 | contig 17782 bp, 13 predicted proteins | sample S1TSphgellanicum_3_FD_187693 | JGI IMG/M metagenome (GOLD analysis project Ga0209611, IMG submission 187693) | Host-associated microbial communities from peat moss isolated from Minnesota, USA - S1T2_Fc - Sphagnum magellanicum MG (SPAdes) (version 2) | ecosystem: Host-associated > Plants > Peat...
TTAAATTTGTTTTGGGAATTATTATAAATTGGTTTATGAAATATCCTTTTGTCATAAGATGCATTGGATTTTGGGGGTTCTACTTTGGAAATGTTAATAACATATTGTTGTAAAATATTGGAGAACATTTAAGTAAATGTGAGATTGGCAATGATGCCTTGTGTAATAACAAAATCATTCCAAAAGTTTGGTAAGGTTGATAAAAACAAATTTACTTGTTAAGGGTTACTAAAAGTGCAACTAACTATAGCAGCTTCTTCAAAGGTGGATTGCCAAGATAAAAAAAAAACCAACAACATCATCGAAATCTAACATAGATAATTGACATAAGTTTTATATAGATTCACTTGAAAGGCTTTGTTTGAGCATTGGTAAAGTTGTTTTAATCTATTTCACATGGCTTTGGATGTGATAATAGATATGAGAAAAAATAATTATTACTTTTCTTCATAATGGAAAAGGATAGTAGCACGAGCATTGGAATCTTTAGATTTCCATGCAAGGTGAATGACACAATCAATAGTACCAGGATCCATTTCTTTGCTATCAACAACTCTCCATAAAGCGAAGTGAATTAATAACATTTCAACCTTAATGTTCCATGTGGCATAATTGTCAAGAGTTAAAGGAGAGATGTTGTAAGCTCATGCAAGATTTGTAGATGTAGCCATGGTTTGGATTTTTGATAAAAAATCCAAACTCTATTTCTTCAAGTTTAAAACTCTCCATTATGCAACATTAAAAACACTCATATTTTTAAGTCTTTAATTCTAATACCAATGCTATGATATTTGATTATGAATGAAAAAAAAAATATTTCACATATATTGAGTAAGTTTACAAAAATATTTATATCCGAGGAAGAGGCAAGTTTTTACATATCATGTGATGCTACCTAAGTAGCCTAACTCGCCAATTGAAATGAATCGTTACAAAAGCAAAGCAAAACAACAAACAATTAAACTAAGCCAACATGAAAACACAAATGCAAGAATGTGGAGACAAGCAACAACAAAATGACCCCAAAAGAAAAATGGCCCAAACATTTATGTGGCCTTGTTGATAATCATGGAGTGTGGAGAGTAAAGACAACACCTCCACACACACACACACACACACAAATTATGTGATGCTGCTCCTAACCCTAATATCAGTTTAAAGAAATTTCTTAACCTAAAACTTAACTTAATAGGCCCTACCAATCACCCTACATCTTGGATGTTAACATAGACCCTTATTACTGAAAAACGAAACTGAGTATTTGAGAAGGTTTTCATTTTTCTAGCATTTAGATATTTTAGGTGGTTCTCACAAGGCCAGCTCTCAGTGAAAACGGATAGGTTGGTTTTCATTCTAAGTATCACCATTTGGGATACGTAAGGGTTTCAATGTGAACTAGCTTGAAAACATGGCAGTTTTCACTTCAGTTTTAGAATTGCCCAACACTGGCTAGTACACAGCTATGGGATAGGAATACAAGGAAAAAATGATTCCTAGACTTGCGGACCTACAAGTTAAAAAAGTGGAACCTGTGTGTTTTTTTTAAAAGGTGAGTCCATTTTTTGGTCTGGTAGACTTGCAATTTCAAAAGTTGAACTTAAGAATTTTGATTTTTTTTTGGTGAGTCTATTTTTTGGCCTTGTGGAGTACATTTTTGGGTCTGAAATGTTCTTTCAAAAGTTCCGACATAGGAATTTTTTCAGCGTTTGAAAATTAGATTTTATGAGGGGTTTGAGATAAGGTTTTTTTTTGGATTTGAATAGGATATAGAATAGGGGTCTTTGAAGGTGACAAGAGGCCATTTAAGGTGGCAGCTACAATTTTGAAAACTCTAGACAGGGAACCATATGAAACCACATGGCAATGACCCCCCAAAAAAGAAAAGAAAAACCAAAAAAAAAAAGTTATGATCTAGAGACATTTGATATAGAATAGGGTTTAAAAATAGGCTAGCTTGTATTAGTTTAGGATTTTAAACTAATACAACAAAGCATTGCCTAGATTTTTCCTTTGTATTTTCAGCTCCATTACCTGTCTGAAGAAACCTGTTTTCAGCAAGGGGGATCTTCTGCGGTGAAAGGACCAGCCACGCCGTACTGGGATCTTCTGACCATGGGAAGGTACCAGCCAGCCTGTCACTATTTGTAAAAAGTGAAAAAATGCCAGCTCTCCTTTACGTAGGAAAAGGACGTGCGTACAGGCCCTTCCGTGATTTTCGACCTGTTCTGTCGGCCTTCAGGAAAGCATGCCGAATGGTGTGCCTGTTTCTCGCCACATAGGATGCCAGTTGGGAGAGTACCATGATCACAGACGTCAAGAACCCGTTGGGGGCCGTCGGCCGGCAGCCACGTCGTCGGGTTCTCGACGTTTTTTGGTTTCTGGCTTCTTCTCGGATTTCTGAGCTTGATACTCGCAGCAATTCTCCAGTTCTTCCAGAATTGCAGCAATTCTCTGTGTAGTGTCCAGGATTTCACCGATTGTGGCATTGTTTCCGTGAGTGAGTGGGAATTTACAGTGCTAAAATCGGCTCAAGAACGAGCTCAATATCGAGTTCTGTCATCACCAGCAGCTCGAGATCCGAGCGATGTCATCACCTCCCAGGCCTGCGGGAGAAGACGCTCTGCATCCAGCGTTGCGGCGCTTGTTCGACAATGGATTCAGCAAGCTACAAGCGCTGTCATCTCATCTCTCCAGGATTTACGCCGACTGGATTGCTTCTGCAATTCACGATGTATACGATCTCTAGAGCAGCTTTTTGCTGGAGTCGATTGCACTTTGAGCTCCATTTGTACTCTATTGCAATGTCCTGTACTAAGTCTCCTTCTCATAATTCCGTAGTCCCTGTGGCCAACACAGTTGTCGTTGCGGCGACGACAGTACCAACTTCGGCTTCTTCAGCATCGATCGCAATCGCAGAAGGAAGTGTCATTGCAGAAGCTCCTGCGCCAATTCCTCCACCTACGACAGGTGCTTCTTCTATTGCTCAAGAGCAGCATCCTTGGCATGCATTCGCTGGAGCTTACAAATCTCCAGGTTGTCCAAGCAAGCTGCATTGTAGAATGTTAGAAAGTTAATATTCCAGAGCATGTTGACATGCATGGGAGTAAAAGATTTCATAGAACAGCACTGATATTGTTTGCAATAGAGTTGTCTACTGGGGCAATCAGCAAACAACAATGACTCTGTCAGTGGCAATGCAATAGCCACTTCATTTTCTTATATCACTTATATGTACACTTGAGAGTATATCATCATTCATGCTTGGATGCAGGAGTGGTTTTATCGACTGCTTTGATAGCCACTAGCAAAGTTGCTCCAATGTTTTGACCTCATGAGGGAATTTAATGCACAGGCTATGGGGGAAATGCTGAAGCAGCACCTTGAGTATATGCACATGTGGGTTACTTCCATGGAACAAGCCTGGTTGCAACAGTCACACTTGTTGGAAAGTGTGATTGTGCAGCTGGAAAGCTTGGTGCACACCAAGTGGCTTCTTTGCTGTCAGACCCCCTCATCCCTTTCACACCAAACTAGTCATGCTGCTCACCTTGGCAACTTAACACCTCCAGCCACTACTAACCCTCTTTCTTTCTGAGATTTGTGGCTGCAAAACCAATAACACTATCAGATATTTGCAGGGAGATGCAGAGAGATCACACCACTATACACTACAGAAGACAGAGATGACATGCAAAATGGTTGAAAATGGGCAAGATCTCTCTCTGCAGAATTTGAGAGGCAATTGATTTGCCTAAGTAGCTGTAAACTCCACAAGTGCAAATTCCCAGGTATTGTGAATTTCTGTCAGGGAAGGTAGATACATACGTAGCCAAATCACTGTTTCTGAGTGTCACCTTGGATGTGGATAAATTAGCTTCTCTCCCTGAATTGGCTTGGTGCCCTTCAACCAAAAGGCAGCATAATATATCTTCTGTATATATTTTGCAGTCTTCTGCTGTAGCATCTCTTCACATAGATTGCAGCCTCATGTATCCTACCTATACATGTCATCTCTGAAGAGGCATGGTGTTCATGTAAGCAATGACTTTGCAAAGTCACGAGTGTCATTGTTGTAAAGCACTCTCGGAACTTCTTAGTGTATTTGGGGGGCACCATAGACACAGCGGCAGAAATCCCTTAAAAATCAATATATCTCAAATTCTGAATCCAAATCTTACCAAATAAATTCCATTAAGTCCTGCTCATCAAGATCTTTCCAACAACACCAAAGGCACATTCCAATTCCTCAGAAATTTTAAGCTATGATTCGATTGAATTTCAGTGAAGAAATCATTCAATATTCAAGAACTTTTGCAGAGCAAGTCCAAACGTCATGGAACCAAGCCCATGCACCCTTCCTTGTCGAGAGCTTACCAAGAACACGATCTGAAGCATCCTGGTTCGGTGGATCTCATAACTACAAAACAAAACAAATCAAACTACCTTCCTTCATAGAGAGATGGTTTCACAATGTATTTATCATGTTGCCTCATGCATAATTCTTGCTTCATGCTTTATACCAGGTAAAGCTCATGTGTGAGAACATTCCCAAAATGCAACTTGCCCATGCCCCTTATTTTGGGAATGCCCTCCCTCTAAGGCCTTTACTCTGCGGACACTTACCTGATGTAGGTATTCCACAACCCAGTCTGTAAGAAAAGTAGCATGCATGAATTGTAAGGTAACATGCCTGAATTATCATCGACTTCTGACAGTTCTTCTGACTAGAGCTCTCCATTGGGGAAAAAAAGGTTGTAGGTTAATCCAAGGTTATATAGAAGGTTATGTTAACTATGTCATTGAAGTGTTTAAAGAAAAATAATCATGTAAAGATGAAAACATTATCATTTTTAATGTACAAATAAATGAGAAATGTGAATTAATTTTTAATCATATTTAAAGGTAAAATTAATTTAATCCTTAAATTTTATTTATGATATTTTTTTAATATGAAAATTTATGTTTAGCTTCACTTTGGAAGGAAAGCTTTCTAAGCTTATGTGAGAAAGAGGTAAGAATACTTGTAAAGAAATGTGGAGGTTTATTAATTTAAAAATTACCTTTATAAATGTAAATTTATAAATATTTTTGAAAATTTTAATAGTTAAATTAATTCTTAATTTTTTAATTTTGTGACATTTAGCTGCACTTTGAAAAGGGAAGTTTTTGAAGGGTATGTGAGAAAAAGTTGAAAGTAATGATAAAGAAGATCAAGGATTTGAAAAGGTATTTGGAAAATATTTGTAAAGGTAAAGTTGATGTGCCTTTTTCATTTTCATGTAAGTTGGCAGAAGGAAGTGAGGAAGTTAAGCTTGGAAAATTCATTTCCAATGTGCACAAGATAATTTCATAATGTCATGAATGGTTTGAAGCTATAGACTCTCAGTAAATCTAGACAATTAGATCAGTAGTCTTATTTAATTATAGTATTATTATCTCTAGTGTAATTCATATTAATTAGTTCCGGGCACCCAAATAGTTAAATTTATTTTTTGCAGTGATTGGCTTATTTGATTTGGCCTATCATAGTAAAATGTCATCAAACTTGCGGCACTGCCAATATTTAAATTTACATGCCACAAACCTCCTCCTTTTGGCTAGCTATATAGGTTGCAAGAGGAAAATTTTGTGCAAAGAATTTGGGATAAAGTGTGGTGCTATTTGGGAACACATTGGGAACTTGGGAGCATAATAAATGACTATTGAGAACTTAGTGAGAAATGCTGGAACCATGTGGAACACAATTGGGAACACCAAATTCTAAAGAAATCTCGTCTTCCCCCATGCTGTGTTGGTCACCATATTTGGCCCAGGCTAATGGCAGGGGCACAAACTGTGGGGCGATATAGCAGATCACAAATCTTAGACTTGAGGATCTGAAGTCGGATCAAACTCATGAATTGCTGAACCCTACACACATGGTTGTTGTGTACCAGGATTTTGTGGTGGAATTGTGTCATTCAATTTGTTGCTAACTGAATGCAGACTAAACATGAGTTGAGTTCACATGACTAGTATTCAAGCTCGCATTGAATGCAATACCAGCAAAAACAAACCCTAATTGAAAACGGGGTCACTTAGACATCCCAATCATTCTCTGGGAAGACTTCAATACTTTGTTGAGGTTTCCCTGTGTGCGTAGTTCAACGGGTCTTTCTCAGTGCTGGACATCTATACTCTATATTCACGACAGACCTTTCTCAGCCTTTTGGCCAAGATCAAGTGTTGAATCTGTATTTGCAACAGATCTTGTATGGAAAGATCATGACATTGTATCATCTAGATGACCAAGTATGCACAGAACCATCTACTGGAGCTGTGAGAAAGAATATAATACACGCACGCATGAGATTGGAGAGAAATCTCCACACATCACTTTGCAAGTAACACAACAATGAATGCAGTCATAAAAGCATGCCCATATATAGCCCTCTATCAGTATTTAGCACATCCAGTGTGCACTGTTCAGTTTCTCCCCCATCCCCACACATGAACCTGAAAAGATAAGACTGCAAAGTGAGGGACTATTTAACTCTCGCCACCTGTGTCAATCATTGTAATTGGCCAATGAGAAACAGTCATTTATTGCTGAGAAACAGTCATTTCCTGCTACTGGTGCGCTAGGGCCCTGGTAACATGTGCACATTTGCAAGCCCCAAATAGTTTCATAGTGTTTTTCTGCAAATCTTCATCCAAAATGTACTGTACAGGGGCATGTAACTGCTCCCATTTAGTCATAACTCATAACCTTCCAAGAGAGTCACTCACTAAGTGTTCAGACCTTCAACTTCATCACAAAGTAGCAATGATGACCTCCTATGACTACCCAGTGACTTCATCAGCTCCCAACAATGGGTGTAGAAAAGTATGAAATAATTCACCCAAAAGCAAATAGCTCAGGAAGAATATAATACGTAGCTCAGAAATTAATTCATAAAGGGATACAATGGAGCATTTGAAGAAACTGCAACTTTACTTGAGCTGCTATAGTAGACACCCCCCTACTGTACAAGGGACAACAGAGTAGTCCACAGTCATCCATGTTCATTTTCTCTACCAAGGACCTTGCGAAGCATCTGTTTAGTAATCTGCAGTTTAAGCTTTCTTTGGGCTACAACCACATCTCTCATTGGAGCTTGTCAAAAACCCTGAGTACATCTGACTTTACTTCTCACAAAAAGTTAGTCTACTACCTGGATCCTTCTCAACAGGGACTAATCAACCAAGATCAATCAGACTACATTGTGAAGTGCAATTTAGTCCTGCCCAACATAGGCACAATTGTTCACTAGGACTTGTTTGTCCTATGTTGTGAAATGTCTCCACTTATCTTCTGTAGCTTACCAATTGATGTCACTAACATGTTCCTTAGTCAATCAAATATCCTGGCACTTAGATTGATGCACAATCACCATTGTCTTCCTCTATACAGGTTGCTTCTTGCTAATGCAGCACTAGATGTGAATCTAACTGCTGCAGCTTGGGCAGAGCGGCTCGTAGTCTGCGCATGTAGTTAGGATCCAGCTCCTGCAAATACATTGAGAGACATGACATTAGTCTACATTTTCAATGAGAAAATGATGTAAAGATATCATCATGAATTGCACCCTTCTTTATGGAGATCTCCAACACTGTAGAAAGAGGGAGAAAAAACCCAAAAGGCAGGTACTTACACAAGGGTTGCGCTCAAGGTAGATGGTTGTGAGACAACCCATGCACCCTTCAAGCAACTTCTCAATGCCATCCAATGTTGCAATACTGTTGTCATTAAGCCAAAGATCTTCCAACCTGCTTGACAGACCACCATCCCATTACAAGATATATGGACAGTTTGTGAAAACTCAACTGAGCTTTGCCAGCCAAGTCCATGGTCTAGACAATAACTCATAAAACTGTGTGACAGCAACAGGTGAGGAAATTACTTGCTTCCAAAACAAGAAAAGAGTCAAAACAGAGACATCCTGGACAGAGACCGCAATACTTCCAGATTTCCAGTTTGGACAGAGCAAGTCCGGATAGAGAGTCAAAATGAGAGCAGGTAAGAAAAGCAACCTAGTAAGGTTTTCAATGTCACAAATTTCTGTTATTTTGTTTGATGCCAAATCCAACACACGAAGCTTGTGCAATGGTGACAGGCCCTCCATTTGTGAAATAGAGTTGTGGCTCAAATACAGCTCCTCTAGATTCACACACTCCTGCCCACCATAGTTTAAAAAATCCCAAATGATTGAAGATTACTGCTAAATGGATCAAAAACTCTTCACAGAAACCTAACTTGGGTGCAATTTATCTCAGTAAAGCTAGACAGCCTCCAGACTCAATTGGCATGCAAGGTTTCTGGACAAGTCTTTGATGCTTTTGCTGAGGGCATTCCTTTGGAAGCAATACCCTAGAAATTGCATAAGAGAGAACATTTTCTCTTTGTCTCCTTCAATGGGAATAGAGATTCTGCCTTCCTGCTCTGCATCTGTCTCTTGTTCAATAGTGGTCATTACAACCTACATTTCAGTCTCATTCTAGTCTGAAGGTTAGGGAGGCCTTTCAAAGTGCCCCGCAATACTCCCCATGACTGCTGCAATCAGCTGGAAACAAGTTTAGGGATCTTCATGAACTTGGACTATTTAGCAGCTCATTCCTCTCTGTTTCACTGCATTGAATCTTATCTATCTACACTTTGAAACCACTGAATATTTATTAAAGACATGGCCTGTTTAATAAGTCAAGCTTGTTTCCATGGAATAGAATCAACAAATCAGTGAAATTTTGGCTCATGAAAAACTAACAAAGTTAATGGTTTCAACTAAAGCCCAGGAGATCTGCTAATTACCAGACTTGGGCTTGGCAGCATTACACATGCATGAGAGAGAGAGAGAGCCACACATGCAGATAGACAGAAATAGAGAGACCTCAAACGCCCGCATGGATGTAAGTCGGTTGCTTTGGATACTGATCCTCACTAGTCCTGTTAACCCACACAAGTCCACATTTCGAATGCGGTTTCGCCCCAACCACAGCTCTTGTAATGCTGTCAGCCGTTCAAGTCCCTCCATCACCTGTTCAATTCAAAAACCCCACGAATCATTGACAGTTTACTCAAGCACCACATACGTTGCTATCCTCAGCTATCTCTCTGATTCTCATCTGTCTCAAGATCATACACAGCAAGTATAGCCAATAAGTGTCACTAATTGTTGGAGAGATGTGTACCCGTATCTTGTTGGAGCCCAGCTCCAGCACCCGAAGATTTTGCAGGTGTTCCAACTCCTCTATTTTTGCCACTTCATTTTTTTGGACATAAAGCTCCTGGAGCCTTGAGGTAACAACTGACATGCCTTCCAAAGACAGTACCTCATTGAATGAGATGTCCAAAACTTTCAGATTCACAAAATCCTTAAGTGGGGGGATCTTTGACAGTTTGTTGTCTCGTAGAACCAGTTCCTACAAAGCAAGACAAACTTCAGCATCCTGGCATGATGTGAGGAGAAAGGAGAGAGCATTTGCATGGAGCAAAAGGATGCGATAAACAAGCCTGATAGCAGTAGTGGTACAGAGAATGGAAAAAACATACCTGCATCCCAAAAAGGGCTGGCCACTGTGCTAGCACATTCACCGCATCATCACCGAACAGGTTCTGCTGAATGCTCAGTTTCTGCACAGGGTACAGATGGTATCAGCAACCAACACACAAAAGGTCATGTGAAATGGAATTTAAGGGTCCCTGTACAGGAAAATGGATGTGATCGGAAGCAACCCATTTTCGGGGGAAATTCCCAACTGAGTATCCACAATCAACAGCTGAGGAAGCCTGATAGGGTTCAACAATCAAAGAATCTGAGATGGAGCAACATGCTGAGAGAGGAATTTGGAGTTAGAATTCTAGATACATTACAGTTGTATGCCATGCTCAATTTCTGAAACTGGACATTGGCAATCAAGAGCTGAGGAGAACAACAGATGCTTCGCCCATGCAGCAAACAAGTAGCCATATGCGGTTTGGCCTTAAATTCCTCTGCAGAATTAGAGCATGCACGAAAACTTGCTTTGTATAAAAGCAAAACCCTAAACCCTAATGCTAATATTAACTCCAAATGAGAGCTTCATGGTAGAGCTCGAATTGAGCCCAGTAACATCACAGCATACTTCCCGCCAGGAACATCAGGCATCAGCATTAAAAGTGCAAGACATGAAGCTCTAATAAAAGCCAGAAAATCAATTACAAAACACTACACCAAAATAAAAGATATACAAACACTTCTAAAAGCACTTGGCGACGAAGAAGAAGAAGGTTGGAGGAGACGGGGCCGGCCTTTACAGGATACGAACCTGGAGCTGAGACATATGCGAGATGCGATCGTCCAGAAGCGACAAGCGATTGGCAGTCAAGTCAAGCTCCTTGAGAAAAGGTGGCAAGTCCACATCCGCCAGATCGTGCAGCTGTGCACTGGTGAGATCCAGCATATACTCATCCTCGTCCCCCTCCTCCTCCTCCTCCTCTTCCTCGCCGCCATTCGCCATCTCCAACTGCTGATGACTATCCCCTTGGTTTTTGTCCACTGCCATCGCCATGTCTCCGGAAGAAGCTTTGTCGTCACCCTGCAGTAGTGATGGGGCGTTGTTGGTGTGCGACCCCTGCGAGTGAGTACCGAAACCCTAAAATCCCAAATATACAAATGGAAAAAAAAACACAGACCACTGCATAAATGTTACTAACTATTCACGGATATTTATTTATTTTCCAATTTTGTGATGTAGCCATAATGGCGATCATCCACAAGAGGAATTAACCAAATTTGGCCATAGGTCAGAGACAAAAGTAGAATCTTTTTAAGAACTCTGGTATATTTTGGGGACCTATTGGAAGTTGGAACTTATTGTCGTGATATGGCAATTTCAACTGATTGTATTAAGTGACTTGATTTTAGGTTGTTCTAAATGATTATATTTTAAATTATTTTCACTTCCAGCTTATATTATTTTAAGTTATTTTATCTTTGGTTATTTTATTTTAAGTTATTATTCATTATTTTATTTTATTTTAGAAAAAATTTATATTATTATAATTTATAGTTTATAACAACCTAAGGTTATATAACTTTAAATAAATTATTATATAATAGTTAAGGATGGAATAATTTTTAAAAATCAATAATAGGATAGGATTAATTTTTTAAAAATAACTTTAAATTACATACAATGAAGAAACCTAAAATAATTGATAATAGTCTATGGTATAATTGTTTATAATAACATAGGGTGGAATAACTTATAATAGTTGAAAATAGCCTAAATTAAAATAGGTTAAAATAATATTTTAGGCAAATTAACCAATAATAACATAAGATGGCATAACTCAAAATAGCCTAAGGTGTAATACCCTAAAATAAGAGTGGATCAACTTAGAATAATTTAAAATAACTAAGATGAAATAATTCAAAATATTTGAAATTATGTAATGTGGAATAATTTAAAACAACCAATGAGATAAAAAAAACAATCAAAAGAAGCTACCAAAGTGAATCAACATTACTTAAAATTGTATTTTTATATGTTTGAAAAATCAACAAGGAAGCATAATAGTTTGGATTATCATAAAAAAATTGGATTATTTTCAATCAATTGCAAATTCTACATGCTCAAAGCTTGACACAAATCAAAAATGTTTTTAACATGTTTAATGCATTCAAACTTCAAATGTGGACAATTTTATTTTTCTTCCCTATTAAATGTGCACAATTCCTTTTGAACATTGGAAAGAATTTTAACATTGATGATTAGAAAAACAAAAGGATTTGAATTGATGAAAATTGTTTTTATAACCAATTTGAACACATTTGATTCAAATGTGTTTTTGACCTTGAAAATTATGGATTTTGAAAATGTGACCTTAATAAAAGTTGTTCATATTTATGTAATAAAAGACATGAATGCATAATATATATGATATAAAATCCATTTGTAATCAAAACTTCTTTATATTTAACGTGTAGTGTTAAAATGGGTATGCAAAATACAAATTTTAAAGTTATAAACCAACATAAAACTGACATGTGTCATATGTAGTCCTTAGAAAATGACTTTTATTTGGGAACTGTTGGTTCCTTTTACCATGTTTTCACCCAATAGTGGAATAGCTAAAAATAGATTAAGGTACAAAACTTTAAAATAATCTAGAGTAGAAGTTTAAAATAGTTTAAAATAGCTTAAGATTAACCTAAAATCTTAACCTATTGTAATTTAGGGATAACACAAGGGAGCCTACACTAGCCTAGGAATAATTTAAAGTAGTTTACATAACATAAAAATAGCTTAGGACTAACATAGAAACCTAGCCTATGGTAGCTTATAGTGCCTTAGAAATAGCTTAAAATACTTTACATTAACCTAAGAATAGCCTAAGGATAACATAGGGACCTAGCCTATGGTAACCTACTACACATATGTTAAGAAAAAACTGTGAATAATAATATGTGATAATAAATCATAAATCACATATTTAAATGGTCCAATGATTAAGGACTTTTTTTTTAAACATGAAAATGAGGGGTTCAAACTTTCACACTTGCACCTTAAGGTGATGGGCCAAGTGACCTTGGTTAAATTATGTTCTTAGGTACATAGGTTAGGTTAAGTTCTTAGGTTCCTAAGTTCTTAGCCTAGCTTTGTTCTTGGTGCCTAACTTGGCCTAAGTGGCTTGGTGCATAACCTAAGTTCTTAACTTAACTTAATTATGACCTAAAAGTATAATCTATTAACTATTGGTGAATTTGGTTATCTATTAATGAATTTGATTAGCTATTAGTGAATTCACTTGTCCATAATAATTGATCCCTGTTTACTAAGGGGTTAGTCATTTCCACCATAATAAATTTATTTAAGTTCACTCAAAATCTTGTGAAATGCAAAGTGAACTAGGACACATATTAATGTAATGATTGCATTATGATTTCACCTTGGTGTACATTAAATTAAATTAATAAAAAAATTTAGGACTATGCATTTTGTCATTTTCTTGTGAAATATTCATGACATTCTTGTAAAATTTCAATGAATGTGTAATAATTGTGTATTGTTGAACATTTTTATTAAGTTGTAAATGGTTTAGTTCAATTTTCATGTGCATTTTGGTTAGGAACACATAGGTGATGTGTGAGCTTGGGTTTGAATGTTTTTATCTAGTGTGCATTTGATAGATCAAATGTTAGAAACATTGTTTGAATTAGAAATGAAACAAATTATGATTGCACTTAAGGAATCTCCAACTTCTAAATGGTCCTAATCAATTATGTGAAATGTGAATAGAAGAGTTTGTTAAATTTTTTTAAGTGTTTACAATGGGAACAATAATGAAAAGTGAACCACCCTTTTTTTTTGGATCAATTAAGAGGAGGGATTAATGTGTTGTGGGCCACATGTGGCAAATATTGTTGTAGATGTGTTGATATGGGAATATTTTTGTGGTGGAGTTGATGTACATTCTATGTACGCTTGCAATTGATGAGATTGTATAATAAGAAACTAAGCAAATTGAAATATGAGTGGGAAAATGTGGGTTGTAGTAGCATATGACTTTTTTTGATTATGTAGGTCATGACTAGGGACCCCTTGATAGGGCAGCAATATAACCACAAACTTTTTTATTTTAATGGTTGTGAGCTTGGATTTAACATAAGTCATCATATAAGGTGATTTTGAAACACATTGTGCATAATGGTTATGCACAACAAGAGTGAAAGTTCAAATTTGTTGAAAACAAGCAATGTTCATAAGGTATGGACAACAATGCTAGTACCAAGTGAAACATTCCTTCTCATCATGACTTGTTAGAATTTAATGGTATTTTATGTGATAGCACATAAGAATTAATATGTAGTTTTTTACTTGGGTGATGTATGGATATCAAATTCAATTGAACCTCAGATTTTTACCTGGATGTTAGATTTTTCATTTCAAGAATAAAAATGTTATTCCATAGAAAAGGATCACAATATTAAGTAAAGATAATTGGTTTTGATTCCAAATTGATATATCTAAGGTTGCATTTACATAAACCTAAGTGAAATGCATAATCAATGCTTAAATAGGTTACATAATCCAAATGAAAAGTGTGAATGAAATTTGGATGAAGGATGAATCAATAAAGATAAATGAAAGATAAATAATGGACGAATAATTTGATGACCTATTATAGTCGGATGAATATTACCAATGAAAAAAATAAAATTGGATGTTTAATGGCACACACATAGGAGTAGCATTTATGAAATTCAAAGTTATGAAATAAATATGATAGGGTGCAAACAAATTACTAAAAGCCAACCCTACCACTGAAGGTGACTACTTTTTGACAACTTAGTATGTATTGGGAATGTTTGCCAACATGATATAACAAAGTGTGGTTAGTCACAAAAGGTGATGGATTAAAATTCCATGATTGTTATAGTGACCAAAAACATTCTTGCCAAAGAAATGTCAAACTATACTATTGACACTTAGGGTATTTTATGCCACTATATACCTTGGTAAGAGTATTTTTGGCCATTATAATATTACACCTTGGTACTATGCACATGTACCTTGCCAATGTATTATATTTTATTATATGTAAAGGTGCATACGTAATTATGTCATTTTGAAGGCATTTTGAATCTTTTGAAAAATGAAATAAAACCCAAAAAACACTAAAATTAAAATGTTTTATGAGTGCTTTCAAAAGCACTTTATTCTCATTGAAATCATTCCAATTGTTTGTGGCATGTCCCCATAATATTTTTAAAACATTTTCATACATAAACACATTAAATACTTGCAACTATAATATTATCTCTAACAACAACACATGTCAAGCACTAGACAATCTTTCTATGGTTTTTATTATATTATGATTGCATTCAACACTATAGTAGTAATGATCAAGGGAAGAATATTTTTATTCTAATATTTTTTTTCAATTTTCAATAAACTTGAGTTTTGCACAAGGAACCCACACACCCAAGTTAATGCAAATGGTGCTCCAAAATCAAGTAGCAACTTTGGCCATAAATTGTCAAGCATTTGAAAATTTGTTCAATCCTTTAACTAAGACACCATTTTGACCTAAAAGCAAACCAAATTTAATTTTAGCTAATAAAGAATTTCCATATAATTGTATAAGGTATGTGCACCTATATTGTTTTCAGATAAGGTGCAAAAACTAAGGGTTACTAAGGTGGAATGTTAATGACATGGCACTTGATTTGATAATGAAAAAATAATAGTGTGTCCAAAGTGACACATTAAACCCATTCCCATGGCACATAATAATTAATTGAAATGGAAATAAATCATAATCATGATGAACATACATATTAAAAAACCTTTTTAATATTTTTTTTTTTTGGCAACTTGAAGACTATAAGTTGAGTGTTAGGGCATGCACATGGCTACTCAAAAGGAGGGCTACATAACATGTATTGAATAGGTCCATGTTGTTAGATGTGATCATAAAGGAATACGATAAGTTTGGGTCAAGTTTGACACATTAAAATGAATAGTGAATTATTTTTGAAAATGTCATTCATTTTTTCAGAAAATAATTATTGAACTTTTTCTTCATGGAAAAATGAAATCCATTTGAAGCATGAATGTATAGAAATTAGATATTTGATTTTTGTGGCTACTAGCTTAACTCATATGTTTAACTCCTCTACTAAAACTTTTATATTTGCTTCTTTTCGACTTTCACATTTTTTAATGTACAACAATTATCAAATTTGAAAAATTCAATAGATGAGTTTTATTATAAAATTTTAATTAAATATTTATAAAGAAATTCTGATTTTGGTTTTTTAATCATTTGAGAATTAGAGAACCATTGGTTTTGATTATGTTCAAAAATCAGAATCAAAGAACATCTGGTCCTAGTTATTTCAAAAGCCTTAAAGAATTGAATGTTTTCATGCAAGAACTGGCAATGAAATTATTAGTTTTATGGTGGGTTATTTGATTTTTTCAAGCTTTTTGAGAACTATGATTATATACCACAACCTGGTCTTTGATTTTTTTGAGAATCATGGTTATGAATCTTAACAACTATAATTATAATTGTTAAGGGTTTGTTCTTGATTTTAATAACTGTCCAACACTGGTGTGAACCTTAGAGCCTGGGATTCCAAGAGACATCCAATAGACTCAATGTAAATAGACTACTAATAAGCTAGTGGCCAATTATCAATACCACATACTCAAGTATGCACAAAACTTGGCCTCTACACATGTTTTGTGTTGATACATTTTAGCATCATCTAATGAAATGTTTGTCCCTGGCTTCCATTCTAGCTCACCTAAAAACCAATTGACAATTTTTCTCTTTAAAAAACAATTGAAACTCAACAGCCACAAAATGCCTAATACACCAATATTTTTTTATAACAAACTTGGAAGTAGACTGGGGATCCTATAGGATTACTTCCCACATGTCTACCAATTCCCAAATAGCAATATAAGAAGGTGAACTATGGCCTATGTACAATAACAAAATATGTGATGAATTGAATTTTTGGATTGAAGGGCATGCCAGAGAGTCTGAGCATTCAGATCTCAAAAGGTCTACCACCTGGTGACCTGGGCATATGCTTCCCAATCTGTGTCTAGATTCTGGTAGTAGTTTACTTAATATTATCACATTGTAGCTTATAATATGTGCTGAGTTTGAACCCAAGACAATCAACTTTGAGGAGTTGTGTGATTAGCAGTTTTTTCTTGGTGAATTTGCACACTGTGGTGACAAAAGTTTTTTGAAATTATTTTCAGTTTAAATTCAAAAAAACAATAAAAGTTTGGAGAAATTTGCCAAACTTTCGACATCACAAAATTGAAAACAAAAACTTTGTGTGTGATGCTTCATTTGTACCTTTGTATTACTAATTACAATATATTAGTTTTTCCTTAACTGATGTGAATGAATATCCATTCCATATGTTCCCACTCATTGTAGCAGAGGCAAGTTGTGCTTGGTGATATCTAACCACATAAATCAGCTAGCCCACATATAACATGGCTGGGCCCCTTAAGTTTCCAATTATTATTGATTGGTTCTTTATCTAGGTATAAATGTACTAATTGATCTTGGAAGATATCCTTGGTTAGGTCCCTTCATGCAATGTAGTGTCAACCAATGTCATTTGATTTGTTTTATGATTTTTTGGCATTCATCCTTGAGCCCAGCACAACTAACAATCCAGTCCAAAGATTTTTTACTTTGGGTTGCATCTAACTTTATAAACGACCTCTCATTACAGCCTAGTCTGGGAGATAGCTAGAAAACTATGGAAAGGTCATTTCATTTTGCAAACTATGTTTATTTTTCATTTCAGCCAGAGTTCTTTTCTCGAATTTTTGATAAAAAATTTGGCAAGTTTTTTTGAAAAAATAGCAAAACTAGTCAAATTTATACTAGGGGAAAAAAAAATCTGGAATATCCCAATACTTTTGTCAAAAAAATTTTTAGGAAAAAGTAATGATGATTAAACAATCTAAAAGAAGTGAAGATAAGTGTAAGTTGGGCCAGTGAAGTGAGCCAATGGAAAGACAACAACTATATGCTGGAATTCCATACATGTAATGTAAGCATGGTGAAGTTGGTTAACTGTACACTCAAAAGAAAGAAAGAAAAAGGGGAAAAAAAAGGAAAGAACAAACCAAGAGATACTCTACTCCAAAGGTGGGACCCTGAGTGAAGTTGAGTGAGTAGATTTCCAAATGGAGTTTGTATTGAAACCCATAGTTCTAGGATACATCAGTAAGC
>Ga0209611_10007293_pt1 | contig 17780 bp, 28 predicted proteins | sample S1TSphgellanicum_3_FD_187693 | JGI IMG/M metagenome (GOLD analysis project Ga0209611, IMG submission 187693) | Host-associated microbial communities from peat moss isolated from Minnesota, USA - S1T2_Fc - Sphagnum magellanicum MG (SPAdes) (version 2) | ecosystem: Host-associated > Plants > Peat...
GACTCCCGCCGCGACTCCCGACTCGCCCCGGATCCCGACTCCCGCCTCGCCCCCCACCCTCCCCCCCCGCCCCCCCCCCCCCCCTCCCCCCCCCCCCCCCCTCCCTTGAGCTAGCCTTTGTAACAATCGACATTTCAATTCTTCACTAAAACCTCTTTCAAACATATCTAGGAAAATTTTCACCAAATTTGTACATGTGCATTTTTGTAACCCCAAAACTTGTCAAAATATGTGTAGTCACAATGACTATGATGATGGTCAAAATATGTATAAATGTAAAGGCTAGAAGAATTGTCCAAATATGTTACAATGGATTACAACATTACACTTGTATTTTGCTCAATTTGAAAAATAGTTCAAGGACATTCACTTCTTCTTGTATTTAAGGTGAAAGTTAAGGTTGTTTAAGCATTCAAAGTGCAATGCTTATGAGGTGATAGTTGGGTAAGTCCATAGAAAAAAGATTCACACCCAACTGCTTTTCCAAAAGCATAGAAGTAAGGTGTTGACATTAAAGGGTGATGTGGCATGCGACCATTGCACAAAATTTATGTTTGAATTACATTTTTGAGTTTTATAATTTATTTTTACAATTTATTTTCACATAAAACTTGAGAATTCTTATTCAAGTTGTTTAGGATTTGAAAAGTGGTTACAAATGTTAAATCCAATTGAAGGTTTGATATAACATTGAACTAGCACAAACTTGTCAAAATAAAAGTTTTGACAAAAAGGTGAAAAATAAAATTTTGTAAAAAGTGATTTGCTAATGGTGTTTGATGTTCAACATCATTGAAGGGTGTGCAAAATGCTTCTACTCAAATGTTTTTGACTTTAAGTCATTAAAATATATTTGTAAACAATGGTTTATATGAACTAAAAAACCTTATGGTCAAATCACATGAATAATGACAAAATGAAAAATATGTTTGTTGATTTTGACTATGGTTTCAAGGGTGGAAACTATAACAAGTCTAGGGATAAAAAATTGTTTCAAAAGTTATCAAAATAAGTGTTATCATAATAATTACAATGGTTGTCAAAATATGTGTAATTGCAATTGTTACAAAGGATTAAAATATTGTTCATGGAATTTCTTGAATCCAAAAAAAATGACTTGCACATGATTTTAGAGCCCAAGCTTGAAGCATTATGTAAATATAATTCACTTACAAGAATGAATATGTTCATGGATGAATGATCTCACATGGATGACTATCATTTAATCATTGAATGAAATTAATGGATATTTGAAAAAATATAGATGAAATTCATCCATAATTTTGAGGAGGGAGGTGTTAGTGCATGAGTTGTGAACATTGAAAATAATATTTAATAATAAAAAACAATAACATATAAGGTTGTACAAAGATGAATGGTGGATCAATATGTGTATCCAAAACATTCAACAAAGTTAAAATTGAGAGAATGGACATAAGAAAACATTTTAAAAATTCAAATTTTCACCCACAAAAAACCATAGCATAGAGTGATGTACCCCTAGGTTTGCCAAGTGGTATTAAAGGTAAAAATTCATGTCAAATCCCAATTTTGCAAAAAAATGCAAACCTCAAGGGCATTCCTTGGCCCCCAAAAATGATATGGGGATGGGAGCTTTGGGATGGGTCTAGGATGGAACTAAAATGATCTCATAAACAAAAATTCAAAGTTAAGTTCATTTGCTCAAACCAAAAAAGAAGACAATTAATGCAAATTGAAGCCAAAAAGGTGAATAGATGAATTATGCCCAACCCAGTTCACAAAACACATCATGACCTAAACTTGGGAGGAGTTGACCATTTTTTTTCGTTTATAATATACTTTGTGATTAATGGTGGGGATACATCAAGGTGACAAAAAATCCTAGGACTTTCAAAAGAGAATTTTGAAAATTGATCTAGATTTTCCTAAGTAATTATGAAATTTATTATTTTGTATGCTCATAATTCTCACATACAAGTTCCTCCTGAAAAGCTATTAGGGACAAAATTATGTATTTGAAAGAAACTTTTGAATGTTCTATCACATGGGTGTAACAAACTAACAATTTGATTCCCAACATTCATGTTGTCCACACCTTAAGCTTCAAATTTATGAATGGAGAATTTGAACCCATTTTTAATATTTACATTTGAAAACCTTTCAATAATCTAAACAAGGCCCGACTTGGATACCATTTGATATATGCACTTTTGTTTTAAAAATTTGGAACATAATGGGATTCCAACTCTTAAAGTGATTTTATCACATGGGAGTGTTGAGACTCAATCTCCAAATTCTTAAGACTTGGGACATTCTTTCAACTGATTCCCCTTATCATATTTTAGTGTTTGTCATAAGCCCAAGGTTAGGGTTACCATGTAAAACATCATTTAATGGACTAATCGTCACCATATGTTTGTTCATGTTGATCCTCTTCCACAAGGAATCCTTCACATTTAAAAAAACCTTGAAGTTTAGAAAAACCTTGACATCATGTGAATTATGCATATGGAACTTTTCTTTTATAGAGGACATGGTATTGATAGGGGGTGTTCAAAAATCTAGTTTAAAAGATTGCACATCCTCCTTTTCTACCCATGGAAGGAGGTATGGGGAAAATAGTGGGTTGTTTGGCATATTGTTATAATAGATCATAACCACAAGTTATATCATGCACAATAAAAAATACTTCAACATACATACAAATGTAAGAATATTGCAAAGGCATTCATTGCATTAAATAACACATGGGGGCTTCCACTTATGTATTACACTATTGATGGAAGTTGGAACTTATAATTTTGTTGAGGAGGAAGATTGTCATTGTCTTCATCTCCAATGGAAAAGTTATGCATTTAAAGCATAGGTTGTTTGAACTTTGTATTGCAAATAAACATCTTACCCATAACTCAATGTCACCTTCCAAACAAAAAAAATGGTGCCTCGATTCCAAAGTAGTGAGGAAAATAAAATCAATAAAACATAAATCAAGAGGTTGTAAGGAGGAAAAAGAAATGCAAATCAAAATTTGAGAAGCTATGTAATAATATTTTACATGTATGTAGATTTTTAAAAAGAAGAATCATATCTATGCTCATAGTAAGGTCAAGGATATGTGATGCAAGTGGGATAGTAATTTATATGAAAGCAAGATTAATCTTGTGCCCCTCACCATGCTTAATATGGGGATTGCTTTGAAAACATGTCATCTTTAAGCTTGTTGTAAAACACATCAATGTCATATGGGTCTACAAGCAAATCAACTTATTCACCTATATCGAAGAACTTGAACTTGAATGTTTATGTTGCATAAACAAAGACATTGAAAATGATTTATTTTGGAAAAATAAGAGATGAGATTCAAAACACATATATCATGTGACAAAGAAACATGCATTGAATGTAGTAAACTTTTCACTTTTCTAAAAAAATTGTGCAATAGAATGAAATTGATGTAAGAGTTTTTTTCTTAAAATTTGAAAACAAAACATCTTTTGGCACAAAATCTCACTTGCTCCACAAAATTTGCATCTTCTCTTTGAATGAAAATTATACATCCATTAGAGTTATCTGTAAAGTCACCCTCTGTTTCACCCCCTATCCCCTCTGCTTTTTCCCCCTATCCCTCTTTCAGTGGTATCTGCAAAGTAAAGAAATTTTATTAAATCTGGGTATGAAATGGTGAAACTCAGCATTTAATGCTCAAGGTTTGAGAGTAATTATAGTAGTTGTACAGGTAGGAGCAGTGAAAATATATGTAACAGCAGTGCAGGCGCTCAGGTTAAAGGAAACACAGAATGAAACTCAGTTTACCACCGGAACTGGTGGAAAAACTAGTTTGGGTCCCAGTTATTTCCTTTTGTAAAATTTTCATTCCCAGTTCCACATTTGATGCCCTGTTATGCCGAAACTGGCCGTTCTCGCCCCCTAATCACCTGACTTTACGGATAACTCTATTGTTTTCTTAGAAAAAATCGGCAAGCTCAAAAGTGTAACTCCAATATTCTAACTTGAAAAATCTTCCACATTGTAATGCTTTGGGCATCTAGATAGCCAATAACATGATTATTGTCAATGCAATCAACAAGATCATGTTGATTGCTTGTTTGTGCCAACAATGAATGGGTAATGGAAGGCCTAGAAGGTCCCCCTCTGTCCTCACTATCTTCAAACAACATATCAATTACATATCAAAAAATTCAACCCAATGCAATTCTAAGTTGACCAAGAACATCACATTTTAATTCTCAACTTCTGTAGCTTTTGGACCCCTTGCCTACTACCACTTCAAATATTCTATATGCTATTGGTAGCTGAAGGATGATTTCTAGAGCATCAAGATTTTGAACTTAGTAATGATGTTTGAGTCATGTCCTTCACATTTTCTTCCTTGTACTCTTCCCTTTTCTTCTTGGGCCAAAGTCTTGCAGATTCACATCATTTCCTCTTGACCCTTGTTCACTTCGAGCTTTTTATAATCCATGTCCCAAAAATCAAACTTACACACATCTTCCAAATTAAGAATCCACCCAACTCCAATTCTTAGGTTGCTCCATGCCAAATAGTGCCTAAAATGCATCTTCCAAATTAAGAACCCAGCCAACTCCATCTCTTAGGTTGCTCTATGCCAAAATGCATCTTCCAAATTAGGAACCCAACCAAATCCACCTCTTAGGTTGATCCATGGCAAATGATGTCAACAATGCTAGACATGTATGTTGTGCTCCACAAACTCCTCTAAGATTGCTCCATGCTGAATAATGCCAAAAATGCTAGTAATGTATGTTGTGCTCGACAAATTCCACCTCTTTGGTTTGCTCCATGCCATATAGTGCCAAAAATGCTAGTCATGTATGTTGTGCTCGACAAATTCCACCTCTTTGGTTGCTCCATGCCAAATAGTGCCAACAGTGCTAGTCATGTATGCTGTGCTCAACACTTCCACAGTACATACACAATCCAAACACAACATTTGTAAAACTAAAGCAACAAGGAAATTTTTAAAAGGCTTCAAATGTAAGCCCAAAGAAATTTTGTATCCTTCTTTTTTTAACATTGACCCTAAAACCCTAAACCCTAACTGCACAATCAATTTGGCATTGGCCCTAAAACCCTGAACTCTAATTGTCCACTCACTTTCGCATTGACCCTAAATTCAAAAACCTTAAACCCTAAATGCCCAATCATTTTTGCATTGATCCTAAAAGTTTGCATTGACCAATAGCACTTGTTAACAATGAAACCCATAATGTGTATTCCTGAATTGGGTCAAACATATGTAAAACCAGTTCAAAATGCTCAATCAGAATCATCCTGAAATCCAATCCAGTCAAGCAAGTTTTCAAGCAATTGGTGATCCATTTCATTATACTGCACTAGCCATTGTAGAATGAAATTTTTGCTCTACAGATGATTAGTGCCTCAAATAAACAGTCAACCATGCACCATTATAAAACTCCAAACCCCATGAATGTAAATATTCAGCAGAAAAAAACCTGACTATCTATTTGACATCCCACTACCATGTTGTAACCTTGGGACTCTGTAATTGAGGTCAGTATTCATAGAACTCCACATGTATCTGCGTACTTCAGTGCAGTTGCTCCTTTCCTGTGTAATAGGTGCACAAATCTCTAAAAGCTACACTATATTCACTAGTCTCTGTTAACTTAATCTAATCAGACTTTCTTTTCTCACAAGTGCATCCTTTTCCACCTCACCAAAAACTCAGGACAATCTTGGTACCTGAAAAAGAGAGATAAAAAACTGAAAAACGAGCATTTCAGGGAATGTCACTTGACACCTAATTAAGTTGACAGAATCTAGCCACAGCTTTAACTAGAGAAGCTATTCAGCATTGTTCCTTATCAAAGCCCTCTTCTATCAGTAGACTGAATCTAAAACTAGCAATACACAAAACACACATGATTATGGAACCAGCATGTCAGGGAACAAAACTCTAAATAGCTCTGCAATACAACCCTCCTCAGCAGCTTCACAGATTAAAAAGCTGTCTTCCCTAGTAATCCTTCTAATAAGGAGCAACTTAACCTAATCAGAAGACATTTACAAGTTTTCTGTAATGACAACAGCCAGTCCAAGCCCACAAAGAATCAAAGCCCACATGACAGAGGAATGGGTTTGTGTGAAGGTGATGCCTTTTGGTCAGAGAGAGGATCAGAAGCTAACATTTCTGCCCGCTGCACAGTCACAACAGTCTCTCTGGTACAAAAAAACTGTGTCTATGAAAATAATCAAACCTCAGTCTCAATGTGCTCTAGATCCACCAGTCCCCCTCACACCAATCCAATCAGTCATCACTCTGACATGCTTCGCATCTGCAACCAACAACTGCTGATGTTTCAGTTCTTGCCTATTTTTCTCTCCCATGTACAACCATCACCGTCAGCACTCTAGCACATACCTACTCTCCTGCTGGGAGATACTCACCAGCACACAGAGCAAAACTCCCTAAACTGATTCCAAGTGATAGTCCAGTAGGATGCCATAAGGCTGATGATGCAACAAGAAACTTGCATGACTTATATAACTAAGGAGAAGATGAAGTTATCTTTACAGCACAACTTCTAAACCCTGCTCCCCTGTATACCATGATGAACCAGAAGCCCTTTCCTCCCCATCAGACATACACCTAATCCACTCTGCTCCTCAAAGAATCCAACCCATCTGGGACTTTGCTGGCATGGTGGGATGAATTGCTTCAGTGCCTCCCTAGTTTAGGAGAAGTGAATTTGTGAAGCCTTTAGATCTGTAATGGGACATTTTTGGGGTGCAATATCCAATGACAAAAGTAATCACTGACAACTCTATGGTTCCACAGCACTAGCTGTTGGCGCAACACCTACAGCCACCATTGAGAGAGATGATGTTGGGTGCACTTGATTTGAATTCAATGTTCCTTGTTGTACTGCTGCAGAACTACCCGACAACAAAGGTGACTGCACATCTGACACAATATGTCCATTTGAGATATTGTTATTTGCCAAGCAGTTTGGTAAATTGCTGATAGTAGATGAAGGCACCACTGATTTCATCACATGGCTTCGGGATGACATATTATCACCATCATTGCTTCCTGAAAACTGCCCATTGCTTGATTTTTCATGAATTGGGCTGCCGGTTTGTTGCACAGAAGAAGGCTGAGGGATTGGAGAGGGGCCGGCAGCTGATGAGGAAGTAGCTGTTCTCACAGATGCTGGAACTTGCATTGGTCTGATGCTGTTAAGCTGTTCTGGGTTGCTTAATTCTGCAAAAAAATTTACATAGCAGTGTTAAAAACTGAATCAACTTGAGATCCGTGACCTGCTGAAGTTTTCACATCACTTGGTTTCCCACATGACCTCCAACAGCAGCAGCAGACTGTGAATGAGGAGAAAAGCTGTTGTGCTCTATGACTGAAAGTAGGACTGGATGACTGGATGTCATACCTTCTGAATTGAACTGAGGATGCAAAGAAGCAGGACCTGGACTGCTTCCCCTCTGTGATCCAGATCCAGGCAAAGGTGATGCTGAGAGATTAGATGGAGCTGGCCTTACATTTTCTGAACCAGAGCTCTGACCTGAATTTGCAATGTTGCCACTGTTGCTTTGTCCTGAAATGGCGGCAGGAGTCAGCAACAAACTGCCATTTGCATTAGAACCAGAAAATGAGGAAGCTAACTGCTGTTGCTGGTGCTGTTGGTTGGATTGCTGTGCTGGTTGTTGGTTAGTGGGATTTTGCTGTGGCTGTGGCTGTATCAAAGGAGGACTACATTGTTGCTGTTGCTGCAATTGCTGAGGATGCTGTTGTGGAGGTGATGGCAAGGGCTGAGACTGAGACTGTGGGTGTTGAAGCTGCTGGAACATCTGGGTCTGTTGCTGTGGCAAAAGCTGTGGCTGTTGCCGCATTTGCATTTGCTGCTGTTGGGAATCATGCTGCTTATGTGTCTGTGAGGGCTGCTGGTGTTGCTGCTGCATTGATGGTGCATGTTGCTGAGGAACTTGTGGCTGCACCATTGGGTGAGAATTCTGGGTCACCAGCTGTTGTGGCTGCTGTTGAGACAGTTTTGCTGAAACACTCTGATTTCCAAGATTGGTACTGGGACCCAGAATGACATGCTGAGAAAGTGCAGATGAGGAATTGCGTTTGCCTGAGGCAGGCCCCACTGACTTTTGTGAGGTTGGAAAGGCAGTAGAACCCTTCACATAAGACCCCTGTTTGGCCCCAGCTGCTCCTGATGACTGTGGCCCTGTTGGAAGTGGATAGAATGGAGTGGGACTTGAAGATGCAGGAGGCCCTAAAACTGCAGAGGATGCCCAGGATGCTGATCCTGTGTGTGGAGCCACTTGTGGCAAGTGTGATTGTTGCAGCTGAGATTGTGGGCTTTGCACCTTTGCCATGGCAGCAGCAAGCACTGCCTTTGGATCAGTTCCCGGAGCAGTTGGCATTGAACTGATTGGGGTCCTATGTGAAAGCTTCGATTGTGTGTGCTGTGCAGTTGAAGTCTGTCTTGCTCCTTGGATAGCAGGTATGGCAGTTTGCCCTGCTATTGATAATCCTGGCCCAGATACCTTGGCAGTCAAAGCGGGAGCTACTTGCGGATGACAATCAATATAGATATTCATATTTGACTGAGTCAAGGCAGCTGAGATTGCAGTGTTTGGACCTGTCATTCCTTTTGAGCGGACTGTAGAGTGCTTAGGGGCCTGACTTGCCTGTGCAAAAGGTGGTGGCACACCTCCTTCAGCACTATGGCCAGTTGGATGGGTGGACATGATTGCACTTGTGGAATTGGTAAAATTCACTGCTGGTGCCAAATAGTGAGTGTTTCCTGTTATTGGCAAGCTGTCCAAGGCAATTCGAGGCATTGGAGAAGATAAACCAATTGTTCGTTTTGAACTCATCTTCCTGTCATCACCAGGATCTTGCTCCTGTCCACCATTAGTATTAGTAGTATAGTTGTTGGCATCAGCAACCATGCGTCCTTCCTCCACACCCTGTGGCCCTCTTTGCACCTGACTGGATCTATGCTGCCGTTGCTGCTGGAGCTGTTGTTGCTGGTGCTGTTGTTGCTGGTGCTGGTGCTGCTGGTATTGGAGTTGGTGCATCTGTAGCTGCTGCCGCTGACTAAGAGATGGGTGAGCACTAGAGCCTGATGAGTGATGAGGGGATTGAGGGGGATGGCTGTGCACAACCTCAGCCATGCTCTGCAGCATAGCATGGCCTTGGGGTGCCATTACAGCAGCTACTGGTGCAAGCCCCAATGGTCCAGGACCAACTGGGCCTCTGTTCATTGTAGCCGTCATTGCCATGGCTGAGAATGCCTGAGAAGCCTCAGCATCCAGTCCTTTCAAATTAGTTTGCAGCTGCTGTGCAACAGCTTGCTGCTGTTGTTGCATTTGAGAGGATGTAGAAGACTGTGCCTGAGATGCTTGAAGCTGATGTACAGAGGCATGCCGCTGTTGCTGCTGCTGCTGATGATGATGACGATCCTGCTTATTTTGCTTCCCTAAAGCAGCAAAAATGCTGAAATCCTGATGCGAGGACAGACTCTGCACTGAGGCTGGGGGAATGCTCACATTTGCAGCAGGGGTATTAGGATACCCTTGACTATATGGAGGTCTGTGTAAGGTTGGGAATTTGCTCTCAGCCATAGAGCCACTGTCTCCTCCAGAAGGCCCATCTTGAAAATCTCTGTCAGATTGAGGTTGAAGCTGCTGCCGCTGTGAAGAGGAATGGGATGGGGATTGTGGTGGGGGCTGTTGTGGTTGTGGCGATCCTGCAGGTGGGAATCTATGTAACCCCTGTTGTTGTTGCTGTTGCTTCTGTAGAGGCACAGATCCACCATTTGCAACAACCGATGTATGATGCACAGGCTGTTGTGAAGGTGAAAGTAAATGCTGCCCAAAGAAGGGGGAACCAGCAAAATACTGTGCTGCAACCTGCACATCACACAACTCAAGTTCAACTAGCAGTTATCTAGAGCCTTCACAAGTTGAGAAAGAGCCTCTTCCAGGAGAGCAAAGCTCGATCAAGAGAGATTGCAGTATCCTGACCTGTTGGGTACCCATGAGTGCCGGAGAACCACTGAAACTCTGAGGTCCAAAATGGAGCCCTGGATACTGATGGTATGAGAAACCTGGGTTCTGCATCACAGCATGCAAATTCTGCTCCTGTACAGAGGGAGCACTGGCAGCAACCTGGTTGTTTGCCCCTGACCCAGACCCTGCTCCTGGTGGACCACTGTTCCTTGCCATTGGAGTGCTTGTTCTTGGACCGGAGGTGCTACCTGGCAATGCTGGGTTTCCCGTATTCAAAGCACCACTGACAACACCATTAACTCCAGTACTCGAATTGTTGCTGCTGACCATCATAATTGTTCCAGCTTGTGCCCCAAATGCTGCTCCCGCCTATATAGCAAACTCCCACATATTATCAGCAAAACTTTGGAGAGGCCTTGTTCATCACTATGAGTATACACAAAACTTCAGTGAACATCACAGAAAAAATAAGAGCAAATTGTTTAAACTATTGATCAGGAACGTGAGGAAGCATGAGTGTGAAAGGAAAAGCAGCATTTACAACAGTTAAAAGTTCAAACTGAACCTGCAGGCAAAGAGTTGGCTGTTGCTGTTGTGGAGCCAGACTCCAATTTAGACCTTCCATGAAGGTGGGTCCTGCTATCCTCTCCTTCTCCCACTCTTTGGTGCCTGGGATGGTAGTGGCACCTAAACCTTGGTGTCCGACTCCAAGACCTGCACCCAATGCAATACCAGAGCTCCTTGGAGGACTTGCTACTGCAGCCACCTGGGTTCCTCCTGCTCCACTATTTCCACAGAGAGCATCAGGAGGTGGAAGTGACATGTTTGACAAATTGGCGTTGTATGACTTTCCTCCATAAAGTCCTGCCGAAAAGAAATGATGTCGGTTCACCTGCTGCTGTGCATCAATGAAATGTGCAATCCGCACATGAGATGCACAGCGCTTCCATGGCTGCTGTGGTGGCAACCTCAAGAAAGGAGATACCTGCATCAACAAATCCCTCTATGTCAAAGGGCTCCAAGAACTTGAGAACCAACACCCAAATAGCACAATCCTGAACACCCTTGTGAATTGTAGTCCCTGCTTCAATGACATCATACTTCTGAAGAGCTTAAACTCTGAGTATGTAACAAAATGTAGCATAAGAGTTTACCCTTGGTAGTGGGTTCTCATCTACTGAAGAAGCACCACTCACAGCAGCTGCAGGCCAAGCAGCTGCCAGTGCAGCAGCAGCAGCCGCTGCTGCTGCTGCTGATGGGAAGTACCTGCACAATTGCAAGAAATATTCAACATAGGATTGATTGCTTGTGTTGACATAAGAATGAACAAAACAAGGTTGCCCACAGAATTGCAATATGAAGCAGACCACCATAACTTACCCCAGGGAGGGCATAACTCCTGGCCAACCAGGCATTCCTGGAGAAATGGGTGAAGCTGCTGTTGAAGCCAGAAGAGAACCTGCCACTGCAGTACCCACAGATGCAGCTGCATATAACCAGCCCATCTCAAGTCACTTGACAATGGCAAAGCTTATCAAGTAATCTCAAAGCAAGCTGCCATACTGTTCTCAAGAAAGAAGGTAAGTTTGAAGCAACTCACAAGTTTTTTCAGATTTTTGAGGTCTTAGCTCAGGCTTAACACCTTCGCTTGCCTGTGGCAGTGGCAGTTTGGTCAAATCGGTTCTTTCTCTGTCCTCACTTTCTTGTTCCTTTGGCATCTCTGTCTCTGTCTCTTCTCTTTCTTGCTGCTCTGTCTCTTGCCTCTTCTCAGAGCTCTCTTTTTCTATCCAACCATTAGCAACTGGAGAGATGACACTTGAATCTCCCTGTGCAAGAAGACCCATTTGCAAAATCAGATAATTACAAATCAACTAACAAATATGATTCCACAAAGAGAAACAAAGAATGTCACAAACTGAAAAAGCATGCAGCCAGTTTGTACTCTGACTTCATATGTTGGCATACCAGAGGGTTCTCTGGCCCTTCTTCCACTGGCATTTCAGCAACATTGTTACTTCCCTCACTTAATGAACCCAATGCTGGCTTGGACGGAGGGGCCTGCAGAGAAAGCACACACCTTGTCGGATATGTGACACAATCCTATATGCCACACAAAACTGATATAAAGACTTGTAAACAGGGAACAAGAAGATGGAAGCACAACTCACCATTAAATCAATGTCAAGTTTCTTGACTTGAGCACCCTCACCTGCAGGAGCTGGTTGCACAGATCTGAAACAGATTTGAATCCCCAGTTAACCAGAGAGAATACAGAACTTTGCTTGATCATCACATGCATTGAGTAGAGCAATCTAACCAACTCAATGCACACAGACATGCATCTATGTGTATATCACCAAATTGACCAAGACTAACCTTTTTGCAATATCCACTTCAGTTGCAGCATCACTAGGGACAGGGCTGGTGGTGGTGGCTGCATCCACCTCCTGGATGCCTGTAGTTGGACTATCCAATTTGAGAACTGCAGGTTTTTTATCTATGGGTAGTACAGAGTCAGGTTTGTTCTCATCAGATATATTCCTGGTCACTTCTCCATTGGCCATTTTTTTCTCCAGTTTCTCATTCTCCTGTTCCACACTACTGTCATGTTGTGTTGAAGCAGCTGGTACTGGCAGAACTGGTGCCCCAATAGGACTACTGGAAGCAGGGCCCGGATTTGTCATAGTTGCACTTGTAGTGGGTTCTATTTTCACAGAATCTTTGTCTACAACACCTACTGGGTGGTCTTCAGCTACCAGGCAGACTTCACTTTGGTCAATCTCTTTAGACTGTGGAGCAGCCAACCCATGAGAACTTGACACTGCACTAGGAGTGCTCGTAATTAAACCAGCTTGTAGATGTGCTCCCTCATCTGGGCGAGTTCTGATGCGAGGTCGTTTTTTCTTTGGAGCTGCCAACACAACTGTCACAATATAAGGCTCTAGAATGACTGTTAGCATTTGCAAGCTTGGAGGTAGGCAAGAATGACTAAGCATGATGGGAACACTTGAGCAACAGGCCACTGGCATGCAGATTCTGAAGGTAGTTCATCAATCTACCCATGCGAAGTCAATACTACGTACAACACCAGATGTACCACTGTCTAGGCCTTTTGTTGGGGAATGGTGTCATGCCATGGATGACTGAGTCCAAGAATGACTCTGATGAGAAAATTCAATGTCAGAATCCTAACTGCACATATCTGCAGCAGGCATGTGTTCACATGCAAAAGCACATGACATAACACAGTGCCAGATTTGAGAAGTCTCATCCCATGGTTCACCACAGAACAAGGTTGAAGCCATTGATCTGTTGGAAGTGCGTATGTCTAAGCTCCTAGATACTGCACAGGCATGGAGGATAACTAGAAGAAAAAATAATTCAACCCATGTTGAAATTAGCTGAAAACAGATGTAAGGGCATACCCTCAGCAAAGGGTGGAGCCACCACAGATGAAGGAGAGGAAGAGGCAACAGGGGATGCAGCTGCTGGTGAAGGGCTGGATAGCTCTGTAGACACAGTATTAGGAGCGAGAATCTGTGAAGGAGGAGCAGTTCCATTTGAAGGCTGGGCTGCACAAGATATGAATTGCACTGACCCAGAAGCCAATGACTTTGCCTCTGGCTTTGATTCAGGTTTCAAATCCATTCTTCGATTAAACACAGAAGGATGGGGTGTAAGTCTTGCAAGATCAAATAAGGCCTCTGCCACTTCAACCTCCTCTGAGACAGTAGGTGGAGATACCTGTCATCAAGACATTACTACCCAACATGAGTTCTTTGAGCTCAACAGAGGAACTGCAAATCATAATGCAAACTGCTTTTCAACCCCTTTCCCAAACTTTTCCTGAGCCAAACCTCATGGACCTCCCCATGAAGTTCTTGAGCACACATAGACCAGAACACATTTCCAACACATGCAGTAACATGTCCACTCTTCATCAGACTACCACAGCTGGGAGAAGATACAGACACTGAGGCACTCCTGTTACCTTGAGCAGCTTAGAAGCCTTGGGTTTTGGTCCACTTGGTTTCTGCAGGAAAAAGAAAATGCTGCAATCAGTACTAGGCATCCAGTGCTAAAGTTGAGGAGATGCGATGAGGAAAAAGAACAAGAAGTTGTGGAGGTGTGATAAATAAGAATTACCATTCTTCTTCTGGGCTTCAGGGTAACAGCAGATGACAATGAAAGAGTGCTTGATGGTGCAGGAGTGGGAGAAGCAACTGGGGGAGGTGGGTGAGATGGAGTCTCCACAACTGGAGGTGGGGGGAGGGACTCATGTGCCCGTTTGGGAACTGCTGCAGTTGTGTATCAGAAAGTCAAAACAACTCCAAAAATCAACATTGACAGAACTTCCAATCGCATAGGGCAGCAACAATACTTTATAAGTCTACACACACCTGAGCGAGCCTTCCTGGGCACAGTTGGGAGATCATTCCTGATGCTGAAATCCTCAACACCCTGCAAATCCTGAAAAATGACAGTCAAAATGCCTGGAAGAAAAGCCTTACCTGAGTTGCCAATATGGTGGTCAATCCAAAGAGAGGTACAAATGAGAAATCTGCTCACTGTCAGCTTGAAGACACATAGCTCAGTTCTGACTACTATCATGAAAAAAAAGGGATAGAAGACAGACCAAAGATGTCCCTGTACACAAGGCAACTGAGAGAAAAGATAACTCCAGCTTAGGGGTTACTATGACTAGCTGAAATCTCACCTTCACTTGTGACCTTGATTTGGGAGGGCGGCGAGGAATAGGGGGAGGTGGAAGATCATCATCATCCTCATCATCATCGTCGTCATCATCGTCATCTTCTTCTTCAGAACCCACCATATCCAAATCATGGGTCACATCCTCTGACTCATCAGCAGCAATAGCACCACAAACTTGCACCTGTATCTCATGTAATCCCTGCCGTTTTCTTCTCTTAATACGAGAAAGTGACACTACACTGGTGGTTGAAACCAATGCTGCTTTCCCAGACATGAGACCATTACTACTACTACTAATAATGCTATTCTTCTTGGGTAGTCTTTCCCGCAGTCTTGCATTGTTGTTGTTGTTGTTGTTGTTGTTGTGACCATCATCCATAGTGTTGTCATCACAATCATCACTAACTGTGGAAAACATGTTCCCACAAAATCCACATCCCCCACCCCCCCCCACACACACAATAATCAAACAATCAGTCAGATGTCTGCCTGCACAATTGAACAAATCCGATGCCTGCACAAAATCAAACAGTCAGAGATGTCTGTCTGCATCATCAAGTTTTAAACCCTTCTGACAAGGAGGGCCAATCTTCTTCATGTCATAGATAGATAAAGATCCTATCTGCAGAGCTTGTTGCAAGTAGTAAAGTCATGTGTTTTGTTTGCAACCATGAATTGCATGATGCTTCTACTACCTTGAATGGGTAGTGTATAAAGCACCATGAGAGCTTGGATGCTTATGTGATAGAAGTTGTGCAATTCCAAACTCTGGTCATATCACTTTTGACAAAATGCAGTTGGATGAAACAGAAGGTGGAGCAAGGAGATCATCATCACAGAGCTATATTCCTCAACAAGCCATCTGGCAAGCAAGTCCCCATGCAACATTGAATGAATTCAATTGATAGCAAAAAAGCAGCAAGTGTAGACACCTCCTCTCTTGCACCCACAACAATTCTGTAACAACCTTCTGTGTTGTTTGATGATGATGCAGACATACTGACTGTTTGATTTTGTGGCATCACAAAACACATCTTTTGTCTGCTAAAAACAAAAAGGGATCTTCTTGTCAAGCAAGCAAGCTCTGTCTCCCCTGTTCAAAAGTCTGCAGAGTTTTTCTACATTCTGCTGGGTGGGTTGCTGGTGGGACAGACAGATCGGGGGAAATCAGATTGCTAGCATGTGTGTTGTGATGGGACTTTCCAACAAGAAAGCCCTGTGGCATGGGGCTCAACCTGCTGCTGCTGCGGCGGCGTCTTTGAATCCGCTCGTGCGAGGACGGCGAGGTGCAGACACGGGACCTCCTCGGTCTGCTGCGCCACTACGCCGGCCCTCTCGCCCTCTATCCATCACGAGGAGGACGAGGAGGAGGGCGGCGCAGAACTTAGACCACCTGCCTTGGTCCGCACACTTGGGTACACCATACCATACGGATCTCCTTGCGCTAACGGATCCTCTTCTTCCCCCCCCCCTTCGATGCACAGACAGAAAGATGGAAAATTCTCTTGTGCCCCGCGGAGAGCAGACGCCTACAACAACCACGTGCTGCACCGGGGAATCGATCTCTCGAAGCTTGCAAACAAGCTAGAGACAGAAGCCGTACTCTAGAAGCAACGCTCGAGTATCAAGACTCTCTCACAGCTGCAAATACAATATAGCATTGATGGATGCGAGGGATTGCCGCACACATCCCCTTTGCATCTTCTGGAACACGAATGAGGATTACTATCGGTCGTCATTTCACTCAAGCACTTTGCCGCGCAGAATGGATTCAAGCCCCTGCGTGATTGTCAAGAAAACACCGGCTTCTTCTCCCTCTTATAATGAGCAAAACACACCAGGAGTTCCCAACAATAAGGAAGATAAAAGTCGGTCCAATAACAAGCTACAACAACAAGGAACGCAAAGGTGGAAACACAAGAAGACCCAAGAGCTCCTAGCAGCAGCAGCAGCAAACGGAGGGGAACTAGAAAAACAAAAAAACAAGAGTAACCAGTAGCAAGCACAAAGGCGAAGAAGAAGAAGAAGCAGAGCCACAACAAAAACAGCCCAAAACAGAAATGAAAGCCCAACCTTCAATCAATCACATGGGTATTGTATGCGGAGAAACAACGAGCACAGAGAAGAGAAACTACAAACGGAGGGAACTTTGTAAAGGTACAGATGCACCTCAAAATGAACACCGACTCCGCACACCACCAACAACAACAACAATCAGAATCCACCAACAACAAGAGCAGCACCAACAACAACAACAACAAACAACACCAGCAGCAGCAGAGGACAAGCTAGCTCTTGTGCACCCCATGAGCTTTCCACATTCATCCACATCCTTACACATCCATCAGATACATATACCCATTCTATCCCATTCCATGCACATAGGTACATCCACACCAACCCCTTCCATACATCCACCACACCCATGGGATCCATCCACACACACACACACACACACACACACATGTAGTTCATCCATGAGCATCCGTCCATCCATCCTTATGCGCATCCATCCGCACCCCCCTTACATCCACCATGGCATGATGAGGCCCATCGTAGTCAGTATAAAAACAAAACCAAAAATTATTATTATTATAATTAATAAATAAATAAAAGAAATAAAAAGAAATACATCATTATTCCCCCACCCAACTAATCATCCACCATGATTCATCATCCTTTTGAACTGAGCTGAAGTTTACCTTCTCGAAGTTACCTTCTTTTACCTTATTTTACCTAAGTTACTTTCTACTACGCAGCTTTTGCATGTGCTCAAACGCTTCCCACCACGTGTACGTACGGTCTTACTTTTAAGTACCTACCAGCCTACCTTTCGTTTCTCTCTCTCACTATTATCAACGTGTCCGTCGTGTCGTACATTTATACTACACTGAATACGTATATTATACTAAATAAAGGTACGTAGGTACCTACCTACCTACCTACCTACCTACTTACTTGGCCGCCGATTTTTAACTTACATTCCTCCGTGCTGGGCTTGCTTGGCTGCCCTGGAACCAAAGTTTTTTTTTTTTTTTTTGGGG
>Ga0209611_10007296_pt1 | contig 17770 bp, 19 predicted proteins | sample S1TSphgellanicum_3_FD_187693 | JGI IMG/M metagenome (GOLD analysis project Ga0209611, IMG submission 187693) | Host-associated microbial communities from peat moss isolated from Minnesota, USA - S1T2_Fc - Sphagnum magellanicum MG (SPAdes) (version 2) | ecosystem: Host-associated > Plants > Peat...
TGAAGTTGTTATCAAAGAATCCCAATATCGAAATGCTAATTATGATCCTTTTCTAACAAATGACGAAAGTTCAAATGTCCGTTTGAATATTATTAGTGAAAAATCAAACTCAGATGAAAAACCCCTTATGGGTTTGGGTGACAAGCAAACCAAACCTAGTCGTATATCAAGTTATTCATATGGAAGCACCTCTAACACCTCACAAGTTAGTAGTGTGGGGGGTGTCATTGAGCTTAGTGATGCTAAACCTAGATAATGTCAAATGATAATTTAATGGGAATCATGTTGACATTAATTTCATAAATTTTTAGTTTTGGATGGGAGATTGTTGGATTGTATTAATTTTCTTTATGCAATACATGTTTATAGAGATATATTTCTTTTTTAAAACAGCAAATTAAAATAATTGCTTGGTTATAATGGATGTGACAAATCCATTGAATAACCAAATTTAGGTTGTTGCATACATCATGCTTTGAATACGATGTGCATTGAATTGTATTTAATATATTCAAGGGTGATTGCCTTTAAATTAATATGATACATACATGAACACATGAACTCGTAGGATGCAAATCACATGGCCTAAATTTGATTTATTTCAAATCATTGAGATTATTATCATGTATGTCAAGTCATGGAATAGAAAGACATGTGGGGTGATGTTATAATTGCTAAGCAACATTCAAATGGAGCAATTTTATTGGGTCATTTCTATAGCAAGTATTCCACATTCATTTGGATCTACAATATTTTAACTATAAAAGTAGTTAGAATTCAAGGTAGCTTAGACCCTATGAATAGAAATAGGCTATAATTAACACATATAAAATATACCTAATAACTAAATATTAATATTGAAAATTATAAACATATTTACAAAAAATACTAATATATATGTAATTTTAGGGGTTTTTCAATGTACATGGAATGAAAGATAATTTTCAAGGTTAATAACACAAAACATGTATTTTTTTTTTAAAAATTAAAATAATATGTAAAAAGAAATTAATTTCATACTTGATTTGATTATTGTTATTACAACCTAAAATTTAAGAATAATGATCAAATTTGGTTTTAAATAATGAAACTTCATTGTGTTTGAATTAAGAGCAAGTAGAACTAATTGAATATGCATTAAGATTAAATGACAGTGCACTTTACATAGGAAAAGGATGAGTTATAGTTTGCTTCAAAAAATTTGAAAAAATAGTTTTAGACCCCTCTCTAATTGCCGCCCCATATCTTCCTCAATTTCAAATCGTTTTGAGTGATTAAAAACCTGATGGGTGGCTCAACTAGGGCTTTACAAAACTTCTTTATATTCCAAAGACAAAGATGCAACAATAAAGGATTTCAGTTTGAAATCTTGATCTAAATTAATTCACTTATCATCAAACACTAAACCCTCTTAACCCAAATTTCACATATCTTCCCCATTCTTTCACTAAATTGAACAATTTTTGTTTCGTTGGAAGCACTAAGTAGAGAGCTACAAATGGTCTTGGAGTTTTAAAAGCAGAGGAACAATGTGTGAGGATCAGACCTCCTTTGAAAATTTATCTGTTTGCTCATCGACCTATGCATCATACGTGCACCCAACATGTAGGGCATAAAAGAAGAATCTGATTTTACTACATAGTCAAATAAATTTGTAATCGTATTTGGAATAATAAAAGCCAACTTTTGACGTTGGGATTAACTTAACAAAATAAATTTCACAAGTGTGAGGATGAAATGATTATAAGTTTAGGTGTCAGGTTCAGGTTCAACGACACTTAAATGTGGTTCAAGGATTCTTTGCCTTCCTATGAAATTTTTCGTTTAGAAAATGGTTGCACAAGAAGGAGGAGCTTGATGAAGTCGCAAATGTTTGTTTTATAATTCCAAATGTGCTTGTTTTGTTTTGTCTGTTTGTTTTTCCTTTTATCAATGTCAGGTGGTGCGATGTGGAACAGAAAACTTGGGTTAAGCTTCTGAAGCTTTCAGAAAGTTTCCTTGGGACCATGATAGAGGAAGAACACTTCGGTTCTATACAAGATTTTTAAGCTGCAATTCATTTCTCATTTGAACAAATGTTATGTGGATAGAATGATGTTTGACTCGATGTTATGTGGATGCATCATTTGAACAAATGTTCTGTGGATGTTCTGTGGATGTTATGTAGATAGAATGATGTTTGACTCGATGATTGATGGATAGATCGGTTGCTTCATGAGCGATTCTACTTCTTGAGAAACCAAAACAAGCAGCAGATGGAATGCAACAATCCATCACAAGCAACCTGAACTGGTAAGTTTCACCACAAACTCTAATACAATTCTTCTTCTTCTTGAGCTGAAATTTTGTTTATCAAAAAACATTCAACAGGCACCCCTGTGCATGCATGTGAACCAATTCCCAAGCATTGAAGATTCATAAGGAGTCTTTGATGTGTGGTGGATTGTCAGCGATGGAGGTTTGCACTTGCTTCTTGCTCATCGTTTGCAACCGAATAAGATCTGGTGCAATTAATGTAGCATCCATGTGCATACTATAGCAAAGAAGCTCGGCAAGTTAGAACAATTGGTTGGCAACTTGAAAAGAACTCTTAGAATAGGTTCGTGCCTAAACACTTGATAACATTGCTACACATGACGTCTAGAAGCTCTGGCATTGCATCCTTCCCGGATTGATGAATCGCTTTGCTCTACCCTCTTTTCTTCAAAGTCGTGTATTGTCTACCATCTTTGGGGTTTCAGAAAGTGCAACAAATTGTGCAATATATGTTCGACCATTATGCAACATTTCCAGGTAACAAAAATATGAATTGTACACTAGAGGTTTCCTAGACATTGAGGAGGTGCATTGTGGAAACCCTAATTCTGGAACCAGTTTTTCAACATGTTTCGAATTAGTCTTTTGGTCAAATCAGGAAAGTGCTTTGAAGATTACAAGGGTTCCTTTTGCACAGAAAATTGGGTGCACCATGTCTCCCACCCACTTTCCATTTGAGCAAGAAATTTATGGCTAATATCTCCTATTTCAATACTGCAGGGACATTGTCAAGGGGGAGATTTGGAGGATAAGGAAGTGCACAGGAGCTCAAGTGAAGTGTATCCTGGCTCACCTAGTGCTAGAGGTAATTTGTTCTTTGATGACAGATGATATAGTTGAATTCAAGTTGCTAGTTTGAAGCATATCCCAGTCAATCTGCAGATTAGAGCATCCCCAAGGGAGTGTGGTAACCACAATGGGCAGTTCCAATGAAGTTTGGAAAATTAGGTCTAAGGAAACTCTGATGTTAAACATTCATCTACTCTTGCATTAATCTCCTTGAGAATAACACTAACCAGGTCATCCCACATCCCAAATACAAGGACCAGCCATGTTTGCTTCGCTTCTTGTTTGGATTCCTAAATTTCACTGCATATCCAGAAATTTGGAATTTCACTGTCCTACTGTTATGTGAAGTTTCCCAGACTACTAATAGCTTTGTAGAGGCTGGGGATTAGCCTGAACCTTTTCTATCGGTGACACCCTGAAGATGTAATCTCAATTCCTCTCAGGGACTCAAATAGTGACAGCATTGCTCTTGCTTTTGTTTGAGATGAACCTCAAATGCTGAAGATGGATTTGTTGACTTGATTTGCATCAATTGCTATCTAGATGAGAATGTGATTGTAATCCTTCGGGTTTAGCCAAGCTTGCAGGAAGTGGCAAAGCAAGAATGTGGGATGGTAATTCCACAAATGTGAGAATTTGGAAAATGTCTCAGCAGACATTGATACATGCAGCATTTGGCAGCCACTGGGTGTGTGTGCATGCATTTGCCCATTTAACTCCCCTGCCATTATTCTGCTTTGGATGTTTCCAATGGCAGTTACTTGTGGCAACAAATTCGTTCTAAAGCCTTTGACAGAGAAAGATACTGGTGTTGCATTGCTACTGGTAGAGTTGGCAACTAAGGCTGGATTGCCTCCTAGGGTTCTCAACATTATGCATGGCACACACAAAGCTGTCAATGGCATCTATTCCATCCTGATATAAGAGCTGTCTCCTTTGTTGGGTCAGATTTGGCTGGTATGCACATCTTCTCTGGAGCATCAGCCGAAGGCAAGAGAGTTCAGTGCAACATGGGGACAAAGAATCATGATGTGGTGATGCAGGATGTACACCTTGAAGCAACATTGAATACACTTGAGCTGCATTTTGAGCTGCTGGAGAGTAATGCATGGCAAGCAACACTGCTCCACAGGTTTTGGAGATTCAAAGTCTTGGGAAGAAGGTTTGAAGACTAGGGTATTGAAGTTGAAAGTGACTACAGGGATAGAGCCTGTGGCAGATCTGGGGCCTGTCATTAGCAAGCAGCCCAAGGAGTGCACTGCGGTCTTGATGAGTCTGGTGCTTGATGGATGTGGAATAAAGGTCAGTCAGAATGTCTTTTGAGAATGTGTGCACTTACAAACATACTGAAGTTAGTTCAAATTGGATGGTGATCCTACAACAAGTGGACGGTAATGTGGATGTCTTACTTTTCACTGTTGAAAGAAAGTATTTGTCAATTTTGATAGGCAAACTTCTTGAAACTTATCCATCACTCTGAACCAACACAACAGACATATGGCCATAGTAAAACAAAGTATCATGGATTCCTTCTCATAATGCATGAGATTGGTTTGCAATTGACTTTTGTTTCATACAGCATCAAAAGGTTATTGGCATACCTGCTCTATGCAATATGCTGGAATGGTGGCTTCTGCTATTCGATTTTTTTCTATCTACGTGTTATTACTCTCTCTAAAGGACTTCAAACACATGGTGGCAGGCATACAAAGATGTCTTGGTAAATGCAGGTGCCTGTATAGGAGTATGGAAATTTTATCCAACCATCTTGGCTAATGTAACACAAGATGTGGAACTTGCAAGCAGGAGATATTTGGTCCTATGCTACTGTGTATGCAGGCCGGCAATCTTCAGGAGGCTATTCAATTAGTGAACAGCAACAAGTACAGAAATTGGACAACAATATTCATTAGATCAAGGACAGCTGCACACAACTTTCAACATGAGATTGATGCTGGCCAATTGGGAAGCAATATTCCAATTCCAGTGCCCTTTCCCTTCTTCTCTTTTCACAGGATCCAGGGCATCCTTTGCTGGAGATCTGAACTTCTATGGGAAGGCTGGTGTGCACTTCTTTACATAGATTAAGACAATCACTTCACTGTGGAAGGACAATTCCAGTGTACTTGACACTGTTTCTCTTTGAATGGGTGCAGTCAGTAGTAGTTCAATATCTTTGGAGCTTGTTTTGCTTGTTTTTGGGTCCTCAAACCTTTCTTCACTTATAATTTGGAAAACACATGTTTTGTCAAACAACCCTAGAACTCACCATTCTCAAACCATGGTTGCACGAAGTAATTGTGGAGCAGGGAGGAGATGGGAGGTGATGATGCAGAAGAGCTGCAGGCAGGTGTTTTAGGCATACTACAAAAGCAATTGCTACACAGAGTAGATGAACCAGACACCACTGTGCTTGAGCACCACCAGCTGCTGCACACGTTGGGTTTCTGTTGGACTGATAGGTCCACTTCACAAGAACCATGGTGGGATCAATCATGGCAGGTGCTGTGTCTCCCTCTGTTTTCTGCATTTGGACATTATTATAGAATGCCTTGCTTGCTGGGAAGCTTGAGAGAGCAAAGAAGCAGTAGAAGGACAGTTAGAAGGGGATAAATTCCTTCCACCACGATAATTAGAGTTGTAATAGAGGTCATTGCCCTCTAATTCCTATGATTAATGCATTGATATTCACCACTTAAGGTGACTTCATGAGTGACAAAACAGATCCATGAGGAGTGAATGGGAATTGATGCGAATGCAATTGCATAGATGGTTTTTGGAAAAGCCCTTGGATATATTACCCCTGAACTAGGAATTGTGTTCATAGTTTATATTTGGTTATTTGATGCACCTTTTTTAGTTTCGTAATCTTTGAACAAAGAGAGCTTGATGGCCTGCAGTTTGATGACCTTGAGTTGCATCATTCACCGTCCTGGACTGCAACCCTTGTTGTCTCCTCAGGTTTGTTCTGACATCCTCATTGAATTCAAGTATGGAAGGATGCATTTCATTCTGGTGTCAATTACAAGTTTAGTGCAAGATGACATTTCAAAGTAGCAATGGGCATTACCATGCAACATGTGTTGTGGGTGGTCAAGATCATTTCCAATCGTTTGAAAAAATGCAAGGAAAAACCAATGGTGTAAACTAATTCAAGTCACCCATGGATGTGAAGATCGTTTTTGGTTGCTGATGGGCAGCCAACATCATTTCTAGTTGCCTGAAGAAATCAATCAATCAATGAACTTTGGTATCCAACATGATAGATGGATAGCTAGGATCAGATCATTTCTGGCTGTCCATGGGCAGATAACATCACTCTCAATTGGCTAATGGTGGAGATGAATTCCAATTGTCAAGGTTATTCTCATAACATTGATAAAATTTGAAAATTCAAACTTGGGTTCTGCATTGCTGGGCATTGCCAGTGATGATCCAATCAATTGATTAAAGAATGAGTTGATTTTGTGAAATTAAGTTTCATTCGAATGAAAACCATTGCATGCACCTTGAATTGAATTGAGATTTAATTACATTTAGATTTAATTGAATTGAATCCCAATTCAATTCAACAATTGGATTAAAATTTAATCAAATAGAATTCAAATTCAATTGAAAAGAAAAGGGATGCAAATTAGTGAACATATTGAAAATCTACTCATGAATACATTGGTGTTAGAAAAAAAAACTTTAAAAAAACATAGATTTGGAAAGACACCTTTTTATGTCTTTTTACTTGGAAATGGGCTAAACAAATTTTTATGTCTTTTTACTTGGAAATGGGCTAAACAAATTTTGGGCTAAATTTGGTAAGGTGAAATATTATAAAACCCAACAGTTGTCCTACCCAAAGCATCTTCAATGAATCATTGTCACTGCAACATTTAGTGATTTAAAGTGGGAGGGGATGGGGGTTGGCTGGGGTCCATGCATTTCAAAACTTGGTTGGTAAGTAAACTCATAGGAATTCAATTATTTTAGTACAATTTACTTAATGTCTGAGATGATGAAATATTATATCATGTATCCAAATTACATCACATACAGTTTTGTAAACTAGTTTTGAGACATTTTATTGTTGGCAATGTTTTAGCAAATGGAAACCATTGCTCCAAAGAAACCATTGCTCCAAAGGTGGAAATTCATAATTACTCCTTAATTTCTTTTGACTGTCCAACTTGATCAACTAAGCAATTCCCGACATGAATTGACCATCCAACTAGAGACATCCCATCATGGGGCCCATCACAACATGAACCACCAAGTGTATGTGGGCGTGTATTATTCCATGGTACCTCCACACTTCAATGACAATATGAATCTTGATGGGCAAAGTGGGTTTGACAATTTGTATCTGGTGGTCACCGAACTTCCCCAACTTTCATTCTTGGCTTCACATACTGGTAATGCATCCTTGTTTTCAGTCATTTCCAAATGTGTTAGATTCCACTAAGGTTTGCATGGCTTGGATGTTGGTAAAAATGAGACCCATTTCTCACACCCCCACAATTTTCTTACCTGATGAATATTTTCAAACCTACCTTTCTAGCATTTGGTTTTGAATTAGGAGTTTAGAAATATTGAAAGTGCATATCATGTGTAAGCATGAGTGTTTTTTGTATATATATATCTTTATTTCAAATTTCCAATTTTAATGTGCAAAAGTGGCAGAGTTTTTCTGAAAACAAGCATTTTGAGAAGTTTTTTAAAAATCACAAAATTGAAATGATTTGATAAAATTTACTTATTAAGAACATAGGAAAAGGGATTATGGACGAAATTATGGGTCATGGAAGAGGGATGGCCATGTATACCAAAAAAACGGTTAGAAGAGGATGCAACATAAGAAGCTTGTAATAGCAACACGGCTAATGAAATTCCTAAAAAAGAATTATTTAAACTATTTTTCCAAAGCCTTAAATGCATCAAGATTGATATTTCTTTGAAGTTACCATTGACTACTGCTGCATCGATAATGAACGTTCCACCCATCATGGCAGGACCCCCTACAAATGCATTGCAAATACAATTACCTAAATATCATGATAACAAAGATCTAGTTTTAGACATTCGACAATTGACAATGGTATGTGTAACTAATGAAGAAGATATAGATCACCACAAACTACAATATTTTCCAACTTCCTTAAGGAGAAAAGTTGTCAATTGGTTGGAAGATGTGAAACTATTCATCCAACAATGACATGGGCAAAGGCTCAATGTGCCTTTATAACTCGATTTAGTGAAATAAGAAGTGAAGGACAAGCAACTATTCCTTTCCGATATGTAAAACAAAAGAAGTATGAATCAATGGAAGACTATTATGATCGGTTCTCTTCAACTATGTGCAGTAATTCCTCAACGACCAGATGATATTTACTTGAGAAAAGCCTTTAAAGAAGGATTACAAAATAAAGTGAAGATGGCTATCATCAATATGCCAAGAAGAACATTAGCATAAATGGCTGAATCTATAATTTTGGTAAAAGAAAAGTTACATGTGAAACAGAAAAGTATGGCAAATAATTACTTAAATAATTTTGATAGTGACAAATTTGAAGATAGTGATGATGAACATGAACATTATGAAAAGAAGACTAAAAAATAATTTAAGAAAGTGAATATTGACACAATAAGGGAAGGTGTGTATTGTCAAAATTGTTTTAATGAAGGTCATTTCACTAAGGAATGCAAACTATTAATGAAATTCTATCAAATTTATAAGGCTAGTGATCATTATACAGATCAATGTCCTAGTAAAGAAATGAGTGGGAATTGTCCCTCAAGAGAAATTGTAGAAGTGAATGTAATACAAGCAAAGATACCAATTGTACAAGAGCCAAAATAGTTGTCAAATTATAGTGTACCAAATGATCAAAATTAATATAATAATTGACAATATAATGCAAGACCCAAAGGTCATAATTGGCAAAATAATAATCACTCAAATTGAAATAACCGATATAACCAAAAAGGATATAATCAAAATCCTAGATTTCAACGGAATAATGTCAAATGTTATTATTATCAGAAAGGTCATGTTAGGAATGATTATCCTATATGGAAGAAAGTTATTGAAGAAAATAAGAAGAACTCCATATTGAAAGTTGGAATGAATGTGGTTATGGTCAAAAAGGACCAGCCAGCAATGGATGTGTGTGTGACCACAAGAGGACAAAGAGTGAAGATACTAAAAGCCGATATGGCTACTAAAAAACTTCTAAAAATAGAAGTTAGTCCCACTAAAGGACGGCGAATTAAATGGGAAAAGGAGAAATATATTCACAAGGATGTAATTAATGAATTAAAAAATATACAATAAGTGGAAAATAAACCATTGGAAATGTGTAAGGATGTTCCCTTTGATTTGGAACCGACCAAATCAATTCCCAATTGAGAAGGTTGAATGAAAAGGGATTGTTGCAATCAACACGTCAAGTTGATTTGATGAAGGATGATAAGAAGTTAGCTCAAGTAGCTAAGGGAAGTGATGTACATGTCGAGCCAAAAGGAACTGACATGTTGACACAAAGAGATATGTTGTTAAACGAATTGAATTTATTGAAGAGCAAGAATGAGTTGGCGGGTGCTAGTGGCAAGTCAACAATGAGTATCAACAAGCCAATTGCTAGTGAAGTGGATGAGATGAATATGAATTTAGACAAGGAAGAATCGACTTGTCTGAGAAGCAATCCAATGACAAAGTGAAAGGTGTTGCCACGAAATGAATGTTGAACAAATGGAGAAAGAAAGTGGTGAATTACAAGAATTCATGATGAATTCCAAAATAGAAGTGAAATTAAGACAATTACTAAAAACTTGTCCTTAGTTAAGAGAGATGGTGACAAAGTCATTGTTGAAGATGGGAAAAGCCCAGAATGATGATGTCTATAAAGTCACAACACCTAAAGTAGAAGATTTTGATGAAGCCATACCGGTTGTTCAAGTTCATATAAGGAAATTTAGAATGGGAAATGTATTACTTGACGGCGGATCTGATGTGAATATTATCTTTGAAAATTTGAGGAAGAAATTTGGGTTGAGGAAACCCAAGCTAACTCCTTTTGTAGTCAAAATGGCTAACTAGAGGAAGGTGCAATTCATTGGGTTAATAAGGAACTTGAAAATCGATTTGGTTGGATGTGAATACAAAATCTCTATTATAGTGTTGAATATGGGGGATGAAATAGAAACTTATTCAATGATTTTGGGAAGACCCTAGTTGAAACAAACAAAGGCAAATCATAATTGGGGTGATATACTTTTACCGTCATTGCAAGAGAAAGGACAATGGTAGTGAATACATTTAAAAATATTCCCTTAAAACCATCAAAGAAATTAAAATATGTTGATGATGGTTACGATTGGGAAGAGGGATTGTTGATTGAAAAGGAGGAGCAACTCTATAATATGGTGCCTAAGTTGTGGCCTATAGGAGAAGTGGCACTAAAAGAGTTATATTTTTTGAAAAAAATTGACTATGGTATGCTTCAACTAAAAGAAAAACCTAAATATCCAGTTTATTTTTATAAACATTAACCTAGAAAAGTTTTGATATTAGAACCTATGTGGTGAAGTGGCAAGGGACCATTCAGACCAATTATGGCATATGAACCCTTCATGAAATGGGACCTATTAAACCCACAACTAAGACTATTGGTAATTAGTATATTATTGTACCCCTTGACTACACCACTAAGTGGGTAAAAGTTAGGGCACTTAGGGATAACACAGCAAAAAACACTACTAAGTTCAATTATGAAAACATCATAACTAGATTTGAGTGTCCCACCCATTTTATTAATGATCAAGGAAGCCATTTCATTAACAAAGTTATTGAAATGTTAGTAGCAAAATTTATGATTATACATCACAAGTTAGCCACCTATTATCCCCAAGGAAATGGTCAAGTTAAGTTGACTAATAAAACGTTGGGAAATATTTTGGCCAAACTAGTTAATGTTAATCGCACCGACTGGGACATTATGTTCTTTACAACATTATGGGCATATCGAACAACATATAAAATGACTACACAATTTACACCTTTTGAATTAGTTTTTGGCACTCAACCCCTTATGCCAGTTGAATTTATGATCCCTATTAAAAGGATCAGGGATGTACCCATAGAAGACCTTAATCAAGCCATCCATGTAAGAATGAAGATCTCATCCGATTGGATGAAAAACATTGGCGTGCTAGTGATAACATCAATCACATACAAAGGAAAATTGGGATGAAAAAGGGAAACTCAAAAACATTTGTGAAGGTGATTTAGTCCTATGGATGCCCAAATCAATTAAGATCAAGGGAAGTAAATTTAAGCTACCTTGGAAGGGTCCTTATAAAATACTTAAAGCTTTTAATAATAACACAATCAAATTAACTGCTTTAGGTGATGATGAGGTAGAGAGAATAAACATCAATAAATTATAAAAATATCATTATAAAAATATGGCAACTGACATTATGGTGGCCAATGTCCATGTTGAAAGATGCCCTAATAGGTACCATCGAGGTAGGACTTCAATTACTGTACTTAAAATTTTATTTAGCCTTGTACCTAAACCTAGAAAACTACCATGGACATATTCTATACCTAAAATTGAAAATGATGAATATTTTTGGACAAAGGAAGAAAGATCAAGAAGTAGTGAGAGAAAAGCAAGAAGTGGTTACAAAGCCAAACTTAAAAAAAGAAAATCATTAGAACCTACCAACTATGCCCTAAGAGAGAAAGGCTATAAAGAAGGTTATTTACAAGCACCTAACCTAGACCCCACAAGGAAAAACAAATGGGCTGACCAAGATATTAAAGAATCCATTAAATGAATTACGGCCAATATGGCCTTTAAATAATTTATTGAACCCTGAAAAATTATTGGAGTTGAATTAAATCAAGTAACAACATTATTTGTGGAAGAAGTGTTCAAGGAAAGACAATGAACATGTGAGTGAGTGGAACACTCAAGCTAGAGAAGTTGTTAAACAATGAAACCAATGCAAAATTGAAAGTTTTGTAGAACTACATAAGGTCTAGTTCAAAACCAATACGGGAAAGTTTAATGGCAAAACAGTATCTAAAGAACAAGAAAGAACACAATTTTCATCTAGTTTTACAAGACCAAGTGTTGGAAAGATATCTGTGAGCAAATAGTTGGTATAGAAAATAGTGGAAAGGAGTTGAGTGATAATAGAGACAATGGTTTTGAAGCAATAATACTCACAAGCAAAGGAACATTCAAACCTTACAATTCTTATTTTGGAGGATAGAAACGAAGAGATAATTGATATTGTGAACCAAACGACTTACAACTAAAAGACTTCCAAAAGAATTCCAAGGAATAGCATGAAGAAGAAAATTTTGGTTATGATGTTATTCAACTACAAATTCGGGAATACCTCAGGAGAAAACAACAAAAGAGGTTGGTTCCTAATATTCCAAGGAAGTAACATTGTTTTGAAACTATTGTGTTACAATTAGGGTTTGATTATTTGTTTGTAAGGATATACAAAGAACTGCCAAAACCACCTTACTAGCACTATATTGCTGTTTTCTAGAATTGGGAGTTCGATTTGTACAAGGACTAACAAGCTCTTAATGTTGGAGAGATGAAACATGAACATGAAATTGACACTAGTACAACTTCTTTGAGCACCAAATGAAGAAGGATCAAACCAATGGAAAAGCTACTAACTATGGTTAAGTTAAAGAAAGTAATTTTCTTGGGATGCATTCACGATAATATTTGGGCCTTAGACATTTAAGAGGAGACATGAAGGTGGGTCTTGCATCATTGAAGAAATTTGACTAGACTCACATCAATGAACCTCTAGTGTAGGAGTTGATTTGTAACTTTGATTATGACAACTAATATGTCAAGTTGGAGAGATAATAGATCAATATAGGTGTGAGGAAGGCATAGCGAAGGTGTTCAAACTACCTTGTGAAGGATTGATGGCAAGAGTATGACAAGGGTACAATGGCGTTTTTGCCACTTATTTTAAAGGAATATAGCAATATCACTACATTTTTGAGTTAAGGTATGTGATTGCCCAAGCCGACAAGAAGGCAAGAGTTGAAAGACTAGAAACATTGACAAAGATTTTGACATTTTGTCAAGGCAATAGGTTTGCCCCTAGTTCTTTAGTTTTTGTGATGTTAGCTATTGGAAAAGGTCCAGTTAACTGGGCAACATGGTTTTCCCAGAAGTTGTAGAACGAACTAATAGCAGTTTAGCATAAGGTTGGAAAGCTGACTAGTACCTTATTCGGACCCGCTATGACAATAATCAGGTATTTCTATTGAAAGCAATTTTCCAAGGAGTGAAGAAGTCTTGTAGAGAGAAACAATTCCAAAAAAAGAAGGAGAAAATCATTGTGGATGTTAATGCCATAATGTTGGAAAATAGGAAGAAAAGGACAGGAACATCATTAACAACCCCAAACAAAATGATCAAAGAAATATCATTACTTCAAGAGGGGGATGCTAGTGAGTTTATTGGTGAGACTACTATCGATGCCAGTAAACCTATTGTTGCATCTAATGTTGTAGGCAAAATTATAGAAGTAGCTATTGAAGAAAACAGAATCTAGGGGATACTGACACCGAATAGACTCTTGAAGTAGAAACGTTAGAGGAAGAAGTGATTAAGGATCAGAATGTGGAAGAAAGATTTCCTATGTTAGAGGACGATGTGGTGGTGATCATCAACCAAATGGGAGAGATGTGACACCAATAAGAGAAGCCATACCACCAAGAGTTAAAAAGGGAGATTTTGCAATAAGAGATGGAAGAAAAAATCCCAAAGCAACAACAATTGGAAGTTGTGCAACAAAAAGACCAAAATTTTTTGCAACCACTAGAAAAGGAAATTATGCCAAAGGGTGAACATAGGTTTTTACCACAACAAGTAGAAGAAAGCCAACTCCATCATGACCTAAAAAGCAATGGTGTTGCCATAAGGAACAAAACAAAAGAATTAAAAGAGGTGAACAACATTAATGTTAATGATGGATTGAGCTTTGTGGTGGATCAACTTAAGGAGATAGCTCTTGGAGTTGGAGATAGGAGGTGCGCTATGACAATACAAATCACAAAGTTGCAAAAGGAAAAAAATGCATTGGCTAAGCAATTGGTGGAAACCAAAAATCAATTGTTGAACCAAGCACATAAACAAGAGTTGGAGCAGTAGTAGAAAAACATGGAAGAGAAGGTACTGAAACTCACAACTCATAATGGGTCTCTGAGCAAAGAGGGATAGTAATCCAAGATGAAAATTGTTAAGTTAAAGAAGAAAATGGCCTATTAAATGTAGATTTGGCATGGAAAGAGTTAGTTAGAATGGAAACAAAACAAAAGCTAAAGGAGATAGTCGAAAGATTTAAAAAAATAGAAGGAAAGAACTTAGAATTACATATTGTAATCTTTAAAAAAATCATCAAGGAGAGGAATTACAAAATGCCATTTGTGCATAATTATTTTTTAATAAGGTAGGAAGAACTTTTGTTGAGAACAAATGTAGAGATAAGGTAATAAAAACTAGAAATTCAAATCCTCAAGGTTGAACAATGGAGTATGGAAGAAAAAGTCAAGGGGATGGAAAGAGCAATGTAAGAACAAGAAAGTGAACTAGCTTTTCATGAGGGAGTGGCTAAACGAGCTCAACAAATTCATTACCAAGACCACGAAGTGCTTATGGAAAAAGTAAACAAACTTTAGAAAGAAGTACAAACAACTTAAATTAAATTGTAGAAGCTTCAATTACAAGTCAACACAGAATGGGGAGTTACAACTATGACAAATCAAGGCAAGGTAAAATTATATGACCAATTGATTAAAAAAGGTTTTGTGGAATTAGGGGAAGCTCTAGAGAAGGCTGAAGTTGAATTCGGGACATGGAATTGTGAGCAAATCAAAAACTATGTCAATGTTTTTTATGTGGCATATTAGTGAATAACATCGAGTGACAAAATTAAAGATGATGTTACCACAAAAGGAGAGATTAGATCAAATAGGGAGCAAAGCAAGTTGATTAAAGAAATCAAAAGGGGGAAAAAGATCCCTATAGATGTAAATATAATGGATATATTTGATGAAGATGAGACTACCTCATTATCACAACTTTATCCTCAAAGTATGATCAAAGAAGAACCTAGTAACAACGACATTGGTACAAACCAAGTAGGAGCATTTGAAGAACCAGCTAAAGGATTTCAGAGACTAGAGGTGGTTGGTATCGAAGGAAAGGGAGTGGAGACTTGAATGAAGAAAATTATTTATGGAACTATGCCATCACAAATAGGACATCCTATAGTGGCAGAAATAGCAAGTATTAAACCTACACCAAAAATGATATGTTCCATATGATGTTAGAGATGGAGTATATCGTGCAAGTAATCCCTACCCTTAGGATGTAATATATGATGCATCGATTCCAAATTTGTCTACGAATAAAAATAACACCTCTTATGTTGGGAGCACATATCACAGAGAGTCAATTTCTTTCTATGTGGGCGATAGACAACCTGGAATGGAGAGAATATTTAGCATACAACATTGTATGTTACATTTAGTAACACCAGCCTAGGGGATATGGAGTTCTAGAGTTTGAGGTAGGTTGCTTAGGACTATATGCACTATGATACTACTGTAAAGTAAAGGTCACATTCGAAGATTACTATCGTCACCATCAACCCTCAACATGCAACAAACCTACTTTCGCCATGACCCGAATGGAGGCTATTCCAAACCATGTGGAAAACAAGGCCAAGACCTAATCGGAGAAGTGGAAGAAAATTATGGATGATTGCCAGGAATTAACTTGTCTCATTGACATTACAAATCGCACCATAGCCTCTATTATTCTAGAAGACTATCAAGAACGAACAAACCAAGTATTTTGCTTAGGAAGCACATCTTGGAGTGGACGAACTATCCCAATGGATAACCATCTTGAAAACAAGGCATTTGGTGGAAAAGCTATCAAAATGACCACATGTTGGTAAGTTCACTCACTACCAATAATGTTTACCACACATCCTATGAAGATGGAGTAGACCGATAAGTATCTATGGAAGTAGTAGATTACATACACCAAGGAAGGGGCAAAGTCTTCTGAGAGTGAAATTGATGACTTCTACATTCCAACACAACTCATACATTCTACCAAGGTAAGAAGTTCTAGGAGTTAGGAACTTGTAGTGAAATAAGAAGATTTTTGCAATGTGTAGTTAAAATGTATATGCAACTGTGTGGGGACATTACAGCACTAAGAGGGGGAATAATGTAAGGGATATACTTAGGCATGTCGGCAGAAAGTAGAAATACTAAACAAATTTAACTAAATCTCTTTTGGGAAATGTCAAAACATAGCATGTCAAAATCATGTATGATGATATGATAGATAGGTAATGATACTAGATAGAAAGTTCATTATGTCGACATGATAGACAGATAAATTAATTGCATGTCGATATGACGTGAAGTGGTTACAACCATTTCTTGTAACTGCCAGAGGTCATATCAATATGGTGGTAAAGTTGTCATAAGAGGCTTAAAGAAGACATGATGAGGATTATTCGAAACAATGGTGTTTCCAAGTGAAAGACTACTTTGTGAGAGAAGAATGGCATGTATTTTTTATGATTTATTGAAGCTTGAGTATTTTCCCAATTGTTGTTCATAGTTTTAATTCAATAATGGCAAAATGGTGAAGTATAGTCTTCAACATTAATAAGGAATTCTCCAACAATAATCCAAATGACCTAATTAATATTTTTATGTGGTATTTATATTAATAGAATAAGACAAGAATCCAGAGGGGTACAAAAATGTATCTCTAACAATTATTACCAAAAGTGCAACAAGGGATGGAGGAGTTTTGCAATGAAATTCTGCTTGTCAAAAGTATGAGACACAAGAATTTCGTGAAACTCAAAGGTTGTTGTTTTGGTGATTATGAACAACGAATCCTTGTATATGAATTTGTTGAAAACAACAATTTGATTGAAGTTATTTTTGGTAATATTACTTTATCCTACCATTGGTCCTTGGGAGAATGAATCCAATTAAAAATGAAAGTAAAACAAATAATACCACATTTTCTTGAAGCTAATTTTATAAACAATTTTTAAATCTCATAAGGAAATGAAAAAAATGTTGATAAATAAGAATGACTAACAATTTTTTCAAAAAATGAAAATGTTTTTTTATAATGTGTTGATTAGTTGACGCACTCCCAAGTCCCGGGTTGAACCCACTTGAGGGTCCAACTATGTTGAGTTGCAGAAAGTTGGGACTTGAAGGGCGCTCTCGACTTCCAACACTAAAAGAGGGTAGAAGGGCATGCTAGAAGTCCTTGGATTAGACTAGGAAGATGGACTAGAAGATCAAGCTCGAATCTACATCCAAAACCAACCACAAGAGGGTTAGTTAGCATTCGAGAACACCCTTGGGTGTTGGGACAAGCCATGGGCACTTTTACACACAAGACTCACCATGACCCGAACTCGGGGGAAGCCACCACCTTCCCCCACATAGTATACTATGTAGCTCTCTGCCGAGGCTACATCCAAATGGCTCTTTTTCCCGGGACTCCCAAGTTGGAGTCCCGAAACTGTTCCGAGTTGGAGTCCCGGGACTTTGGACGCTCATAGTTCCTCG
>Ga0209611_10007298_pt1 | contig 17764 bp, 8 predicted proteins | sample S1TSphgellanicum_3_FD_187693 | JGI IMG/M metagenome (GOLD analysis project Ga0209611, IMG submission 187693) | Host-associated microbial communities from peat moss isolated from Minnesota, USA - S1T2_Fc - Sphagnum magellanicum MG (SPAdes) (version 2) | ecosystem: Host-associated > Plants > Peat...
ATGGAACCACATAATTTATCTCACACATGTGTATGGAGCAGGGCCTTCTAAGGGAGGAAATATCTGTTATATCTGTTGTTACAAAATTCTGTTGTAAGGTTTCTTTCTGAAATGTAAACAAAATGACGATGAAACAAACCCTTTCAAGTTTTTTTTTTGTTAGAAAATCACACACAATAAGCCTCTTTTTTCCAGAATAATTATGAACAATAAATGAGGTGTGAATTTTTCAGCCTGCTTGGTGTTGTTCGCTTTTATGGTAGGTAAATCCCAAGTCAGCAGGCTTTATTGTACATAAAACCCACCTTAAGAATTATTTTCTTTTTCTTTCCGATGATACCCGGCAACTACCACCAGAGAAAATGAAACAAAAATTCAGAGGCTGTTTCAAAAAATGAAATGTCAAAGGCCATCATAGCAGGGATTTCATTTTTTCATACTCCCCCACACCAAAAAGAAGAACAAAAATTTACATGTTAAAATGGCATGCACATAAACTAAAAAAATCTGCTTAGTGTTTTATGTTAGGTCAAAAGAACACAGAGTCTGGAATTGGAACATATTATTAGGCTAAGCGATAATTTGGACTCAGTCAGGCCTGGTAAAACTGGAACCAATTTTATATATAAATATATCTGGGATATTGTCTTGGCGGGGCTGGAGGGGGGCGGGGGGAAGTGGGAGCCATGAGCCCAGATTTCAGTCTTTCCACATCCAGTGCTACTGCTGGACTTGTTCATTTTCATCACATAGAGAATCCATTGCTGATCGGATGAATCAAATCCCCAGCTTCTCTTATTTCATTAGTATCTGTGACAAAGTGGTAGTTACACATTCCCTCCCAATTATGAGATCTAAATTGCAAAAACTCGCACAAGAATAACAGTACAAAAAAAATGATATAATCATCCATCACCAAGGAACCAGCAATCAATCATGGATCAATTATAGTAATAGAAAATAGTTTGTCACACTTCTCCATTTGCACTGACTCCAGAAAAAGATAAGCAGCTTCTTTGATCTTGGTGAAATAATGAGAGGCATGTGGGCCACAGGAAAAGTGTGAGGTGTAAGCCTTAAGGGTCAAATAATTTGAGGGTCAGGAGCTTTGAGATCAGTGCTCACCACGGTCCATGCAAGTGTTGTTTCGAGGAGGAACGAGCATACCAGCTTTCGTTTCACAGAGCACTTTCATTTAGCAATTAGTGCTTTCCCCAGCTTTTGTATCACTGAGCACTTTGATTTGACAATTAGTGCTTCTGCCCGTACAGTTACTTCTTTACTTGAAATGAGAAAGTAGAGTTGATGGTGTGTCTTGTTTGTCTCACACCAAGCTTGATCAGCTGCCAGACTAAAAACCCTCAGTCTATATTGTTGAGAAGAGTAGCCTGGGTGAAGTACACTGTAATTCCTGTACTGAGCAAGAGATTTCTTTCTGATAAAAAATTATTTGAAGTCAGTTGATAGATAATATTAGGTCTGCACTTTGTCAACCTTCCTACAGAGCCTAACACTGAAATCGTGATGTATTCAACCATCATGATGTTTTGTAGCATGTTGGACATATTGTTTCTCTTCCTTCATTGAATGCAGGTGGGCAAATTGCTGGGTGTGAAGTATTCAACCCATCCATTTGCTTTTTTAATCCATTCTTGATTATAAAGGGGCACTGACATATATCCCTTCTCCACAAGCGCATGCAGATTGTATCACCCTAGCACTCACCAATGCACCTTCCATTGGAAATCCCCTATGACTTGATGTGGCATGAGGCCATACAGTGAGGACCTAGGCATACCTTGGTACTTTTATTCTCAAGAAATGCAGTGTGCTGTATTTTGGTATTTTATATGGACTTCACATTATTTCTCTGTAATCATGTCTTTTGTGTTAGTCTCAAATAGGACTTCAACAGTCATCTCAAGCATTGTATTGGCAGAGTTGTTCAGACTTCAGAGTGTCGGTTCTGGACATTTTGTGCCCATGGAATCCACAATTCTGCTTCAACTCTGAGAAATCTTGAAAAGTGGCAACATTGTTGTCATTATTGACATGAAACACAGAACATTTCCAGAGATTCAGTCTCAACAGGGAAAGGCTTAAGTCTTGGGACTTCCTTACATTTTGTTGACTCTGTCCATGGGGAAGAGACCAGTGTTGTGAAGTTCTCTCTGCACTGCCCTCAACAGGGGCAATTCCTGAAGTAAGCACTCACCTGAGGCGCAGCTAAGGGGCATCTTACTTTGAGGATGCCCTACTCCAAGGATATTACCCAGCATAAAGACCTCCAAGAAAGCTTTTATGTTTTCCAAATTTTCCCCTATACCCGATGGGTATTGCAGGAAAGAATGCAAAAGAAGAGGGCAGCATTTCAACAAGAAAAATACCTGCTGCTGCTGCTATGGGCTTTCACTTTTTGAAACGCCTGCCTCCTGTGGACAAATTTTTTCACTCTGTAAGGTTACCTCCAAATACTTGAGCAATTTTCACGTTGGTCTTCATATACAAACTAGCAGGTACAGGTATGGGTATATATATGTAGCCACTTGACCAGTAAGTAAAGAGTAATCAAACAACTGAGACTACTGGGAACTGGTTGGTTTCTTGCATTAAAGAAACGCTCAAAACTAACAACTGTTGGGTTTGATTGTGTGAAGTTTCTAAAAACCAAACCTCCATGCAAAAAAAAAAGTCACAGCTAAGGGTATATACAACAGCTAGAGTGAACCAGGACCCATTAGTGAACCATGAAGGATGGATCATGTATGAACAGGAAACACTTTTCATTGTATTCCTACTCAACCACAGTCATTAGCTATGTATTTAACCACCCATATTCATTTACCTCGCTAGTAACTACCAAGTTTATCTACTTACCTTCCTATGTAGTAACCTCTTCCATTTCTTACCCTATTTACCTATGATACTTACCCACTTACATAGGTATTTACCTAGGTAATGTGCAGTGGAACTAGGAGGGCCTACATGCTAGGTTAAAAAGGTAATTTAGTTGTGTTTCATCCACAATTGAGCCATAAGGGGTTTCCAATGGATGGTGCACAAGTGGGTGTTGGGACAAATCATCCATATAGAACTTGGCACATGTATGAATTAAGGTTAGTTATATGTAATGAATAAAAGTATTGTCGATGAAGGAAGGACTTGTTTTTCTCATCCAATAGGCTTATTTCTACTTTGGATGTGCTTTTCAGCTAGTACTTTGCGGCAATGGATTTCCTCAACTAATTTACTATTGTGACTTGTTAATGGTGTTCAATGTGTCTTGTAATGGAGTTTTTTGCATGAAAGTTGTTTAATTGATGCATTGATCATTTGGTGATGTGTGAGTTATTGAAGAACTCCAATTTTGCCACATGCAACTAATCTTCGACATTTGTATTTTTTCTTTTATGTTCAAGGTTGTATGATGGTGGAGCTTAAAATGGTACAATAATCTGTGCATGATTATTGCACTCCTTTAGTTACATGTGTGTTTGATGCTTGTTGAGTGGATGAGAGTTTCACTTGCTTTTTCAAATTCTTTTGATTGTTTTGACTCTCTCAATTTGATATTAAATTAGTTTTCATTTTTATGAAATGTTTTTCTTTTGGCCACATGCAAGTTGTGTTGGTGTTTTTGGTGCAAGTGTTTGATACAAGTGTTGATCAATGTTGTGGTTCTAAAAAAACCTATTGTTTTTGTCTTTGATGTGCACATCATTTGCTAATCTTGTTAAGTTTTAGATTGTTTGTTTCCATTGTCCAATGTGTTCGTTGTACTTTGTCTTTTCTTATAAGCATGTTCAATGTTAGTTCTCTTGTGTGTTTTGTTCAAGGTGTTGGTCCTTATTCATTCCCAACTCTTTTGTTTTGTTTCTACCCAAGGTGTTGGTCCATGTTTGTATTTCCTTATTAAACTATTGCTATCTTATTTTATTTTATTTTTGTCTAAGTTGTTAGGTTAAGTTTGGTTTCTCCTTTTTTGTTTCCTTTTGTTTTCTTGCTTAACTTTTTCATTTTTATGTTTGTAGCTACTCAAAATGCTTATAGCATTAACTAATGCAACTCTCATATTCAACAAACATGATGATGAAGCCTAGCTAATTGAACTATAAATTTATAAGTTAGAATGGTCCTTACATCTAGATCTAAATGATAAAAAGGTTACAAAACTTGTTTTGTTTTGTTGTCTAAACTTATTAGCATTAACATGTTACATATGTACACTTATTAGGTTCATGCCCATCATTATTAAACCAAGTACCATGTACCCAAAATAACAAGATAAAATTATATCTTTGTGAAAGTTACATGTTGATGGCTAATGAACCTCAACCTTCTTCAACAATATTACAACTACTATTACTTGAACTATTTTTACATTTTCTATAAACACATTTTACATCTCATAAAATCTTCCTTAAGTCTTGCATACACACTTAATCATTCATACTACACCCAATCTCTGCATTTAGATTTCTAATATTGGCCAACAACCTTCGTTCATGAGGAATGCAGTTTTCCTAGTGACAATTTGTTAAGAATATTGAACTCCCTACACAAAGTTCTATAGAAGTGTGTTTGTCCAAAAACTTTTTCATTGTTTTACCTTTGGTTTCTCTAGTAACTTTTTTAATTTTATGAATTTATCAAAACCTTTTTTTGTTTTCTATTTCCCCCCCCAAAAAAATTAAATCAATAACCATAACTTTTGCTAACTACTCATAGACAAATTGGCATTGAAATCAATTTGCCAAAATAGTTTGGCATCCTTCCAAATGTCACACTATTGATTTGTCAATACTCAACTTGCCAACAAATCATTTATCTTAATTAACATCTCAACAATCAAAATGTTAATTCACCTTGTCAACTTGTTGAATGTTAAAATTACTATAACAAGTTAATCTAAATATCATATTCTATTGATTTTTACTATGTCAAAATTCCCTTTTTCCCAACATTTTGTTTATAATTTAGAAGATAAAATGGCATGGACTTTATATATAAATGCATGTATGTATCTTTTTCATAATTAGGAAAAAGTATGACCTTGTTTTTAGTATGTCATGGCCAAAGTTAATGTGGCTAGGTAGTTATGGCTATATGCTACATAATTAATTTTTTAAAGATATATTAGTTTATGTTTTTTAGCTTTGTTTGATTTGGTATTTTTAGCTCTAGAGTAATTGCAAAAGTTATGATGTGCTTAAATGTACATCATATGGTTGTTTTTTCAAAATTATCAATGATTATCAAATGATTCAAGCATGATTATTTGATTTGTAAAATTCTAAAATGGTGCCCATTTTTATGAAGAGTAATGTTATACTAATATATTTAAATTGTTGAATTGCAAACAAACTATTTATATAGATTTCATGAAATACTTTTTAAAATCACATCCATTGTCACCATATATATGAAACTTGTAAATGAACTTTATAATTTTCATTATTGTAAAGTTTTTGTATAAGGATGAAAATAGAATAATAGAAGGCCTCCCCTTCCACTTTGGGGTTTTTTAACTACTTGTACCCAAAAGGTGATGGATTAGAAATGCATGATTTTTAAAACAGTAAAAAAAAATTATCTTGAAATTTATTTATTTTTAATTTGAATAATTATTGTACATGATTACATCATTTTAAAAATAATTTCAACTCTTTAAATGAAAAAATAATGAAATAACTTGTTACAATACTTTTGAATATTCTATATCACTATAAGAAAAGTTGTCTTTTATGACTTGATCTATGACCAGGTTGTTAGTCATGGAAGACATCCATGACTACATGACTATGTAATTGAATAGGACATGTCATTTAGGACACCTAATAGCTAATGTGGCTCAATCGCAAGACAATACACAACTATGACTTTTGCGATTGTAAAGTCTTGGAAGTCATCAATGCTTGATGAAATCCATAAATTATGGCCGTTGGATATAATTCATTAAATATGAAATAAACATATTTTCCACCCATGCCATGTAGACATGTGGCATGTAAACACATGGTATAAAGGCTAAATACCCAACCTATATGTTAGGAATGTAGGCCCTAGCCTACCTAGAACTGTAGGTTAATTTAACTAGCAAATTAAGCTAGTTAAATTAGTTCACTAACTTGCAAGTGTGAGGATTTGAACCATTCACCTACACATTGAGGGAAGAAGTCCTCAAACCCCACTTAAGCATTGCACCACATGATTTTTACATGACAAAAATTGTCACCATATTGTTATAAACATTTTTTCTAACCTACTTTATAAGAAAGATGGTTTGTGCATGAACCTAGAACTTGAACTTGGAGCTTAAAGTTTAATGTGATTTTAATGGGTGAATGTGTCCATAGATGAATGTCATTTTTCATGGATGAATTTCATTTATGAATTAGATTAAATAATAAATCATTGAATGAAATTCATCCATGATTAAAAAATTAATTAATTAAATTTTATTTATATCCATCTTCATTTGTTGTCCAAGTATTAATATTTCAAATTGAATGTCATTTAATAATGATGGATAATGGGACTATAGGGGAAAATATGATGATGGAACCAAAATAATGTTTTGAAATTTTGTTTAAAAATCATTTTCATCAACAATGTTAAGCAATTAAAAAAATATTGTCATGGGATGAATGTTAACCCCCTCCCCCCCCCCATTGCTGTCAACAACATTATATATGTATTTTGTGAATAGCACATTGAAAATAAATAATTGTTAAAAATAACCTCATTGTCATCTATGATAATAGGTTGTTTGAAAGAAGTTAATTAAGCTGCTCAAAATTGAATTTTATTTCAATAATCAATTGTCATCAATGATCATAGGTAATTTAAAGATATCTAAAGCATTCAAAACCCATTGTTGTCAACAACACTAGTTAGACTTGACAAAAGTTGTGGCATTCTCAAAGAAAAATGAAAAAAACCATTGTTGGGCTTCAAACCTATTATAAATAGGTTTGAAGGAAATTGTGGCACCTTTGGAAAGGGAAAAAGAAACCCAATGTCATCAATGACATTAGGTCAATTTGGCCCCCCCAAAAAAACAACTTTGCTTTTTTTTTTTAAACCCAACGACCATGGGGTGGATGTTAACATGATAATAGTAATATGGTTTAAACATATTGAAAATAATGGCATTTAAACCATAGCCATCATATACATTTATAATGGAATCTATGTTATATTATTCAACAAATCTTATATCATATAAAATTAAATTGTGTTTTATGAAATTCTAAATAATTAAAACTAAGGGAAAAAAATTCATTGATAAAAACTTAATGATAAAACAAATCATTCATCCATAATGAAGATGAATGCTTACATTCATCCCCATCATTACTACAAAATGTGGGTGCAATTCACTAATCCCCATTCATTAAACCGGTGAATTCATTGCTTCCCCATTAAGTCTCACTATAACTAGTGAATTCACTCATAATCTAGTGAATTCACTTGGTGTATAAGGGCACCTTTTGTTCTAGTGCATGTTTGCTTTTAGGTTTACTTGTATAACATTCATTTTATGATTAAATTTTTGGGTTTTACTTGCATGTGTATAGGGGAAAAGGCATGTTACCATCCCAACTTTAGGTTCAGGCTTTGGGCTCATGCAACAACTTGTCACACTTTATAAGTTAAGTACCTAAATACTTACCCAACAACTTAAAACCTACCTAGTAACTTAGTAGGTATCTAATTTGGTAGGTAATAGCTAAATAGTACATAGAGGTAATAGTAAATAGGTAGTTGGTAGGTAGGTGCCTAGTAGTATGTACATATATGTATTACCTATCTAATATGTAAATAGGTAGGTAGGTAAGTAGTAATAGGTATGTAGTAAGTAATTAAGTAGGTATGTACTACCTATATTTGGTAGGTAGGTAGGTAGGTAGGTGGGTATGTATGTACTACATAATAGGTAGGTAAATAATAGGTGGCTAGTAAATAGTTAATAGGTAGCTAACACTTAGTTAAACTACTAACATAAGTGGGTAGTAATGTATGTAAACTAGTCATAAAGTCACAAAATATTCCTAATCTAGTAATGTAATCACAATGCAATTGCAATGTAGTCATAAATTGAGTAAAAATATATGACTAAAAACATGTGACTACATGACTAAATTAAAACATCGGTCGTAAATGTCCAAGTCATGAAAGACACATTTTGGTGTTGTGTATACATTATATTCCAAATTATTCCATATGGTTTCATAATGTAATAAAAACATTGTCATGTAAACACATTAAAGACTAGCATTTTAACACTAATGTTTAAAATTAAAACATGAAAACTCACACACTAATTACATTTGTTGTGATTGTTAACAAATAGGAGATTTACTCAAGTGTAAACATAAATCTTTATTGAAAAGAAACTACAACATGATGCTCACAACACAAAACATAACATCAAGAACTCCTCAAGGTTCTTGTCACATGAAATACACAAACTTGTGTAATGAAGAAAAGAGAGTCAAACCATCAACACTAAGGTATTTAACTAAAAGACCAAACCACAAATAACCAAACTAATATAAGTAAAGAAAGTAATTCAACCTTGTGAAAGTAACCTAGTTATTTTCCTACTCCAGTAACTAATGAAACCTAATTAGTTAAGCTTGAATTCTCAACGGTGATTACTATTATTGTAATTGCACTCATAAATATCTTTTATTCACAATTGATATGGATGATTAATCAATTTAAATAGCAATATAAATTTTTATAAACAAAAACAATAATGTTATGGATTTTTCAAGGTTCCATAATTACAACGTTATATGAAGTTTTTTTGGAAATTTTTTTTTAACAAATGACAAACATAATTTGAATTAAACACAAGTAATTTTCAACAAGTATACTTTCTCGTAATCATTTGTTAAAATACCCCAAGGGGACACTTAATGTTATTTGTGTAACCTACATGTGTCAAACAACTATCTTCCGAAGGGCCGGAGGGGGGGGGGGATTAAGTTTTGGATTTATATTTACCCCACCCTATTATTATTTAATTTTCTAATATGCACATATTTTAGCCACCCTATATTTTTTTACATTTTTTTTTGGTGTCCAATTTCAATATCTTATATTAATTAAAAATTTTAATTTTAGAAAATTTGGAACAAGAAATTTTTTCATTTAAAACAAAAGGTGAAAGCACACTATAATGACCCCCTTTGGGGTGTCACATTATACTACTTTCTAATAATGTACATGTTTGAATGTATCCCACCTCAAACTTTTGAAAGATTTTCACAATATTTTTGCATGTTATATTAAAATATAACCTAAGCAAGATATTATTAAAAAAAACTATTTCATTTCATTTTATAATGTGGGAGATTGGAGTATATTTGTAGAAATAAATGTAGATTTGTGCATGTGTATTCAAAAGCACAAATATACTCCAAAAATAATTTAAATGAATTTTGATTTTTATGAAAGTTAAAGGTATATTGAACCATGTCATTTCACATAGTTTGAACCATATTTGGATACCATGTGATTAATTTGAAAATTTTCACCTTAAACAAAAAGAGTTTTTTAACAAATGTGCGATAAGTGTATGATGAATTGAAAATTTGACAATTAATCACATTCACATGGAAAATGACAAGCATAATTAGATGGGCCATATTTTTAATTTCGTTAAAATTGATTATTTAAATGATTAATGAAGTTTTAAAGTTAGTGTAATAAATAAAAAAACAATGGTCCCATTTACCCATGTATATTATAAATATACCCATGGATCTTTCAATATAGATAATGAAATTTATTTCTTTTTTAAAAAATATATTACAAAATATTAATATTGTAAAAATAATAATTGTAGGGCCCAAAAACCAAAATTGATACTCAAAGTTATATGTACCATATTTTTGGAACAATTATATTAGGTATGTCCTTATTGATTGAAAAAATTAGTTATCTAATCAAAATGAACATTATGGTGAACACTTAACAAATGTGGCACCCATGCACATAGTCCAACTTGACTAATGTGATTAATGAATTTTTTAAAATATATATAAATATGATTACAGTGTTATTTTTGATGATGTGAGAATATTTAATTATTTAATTATTTAAAATTATTTTCTGAATTGACTTACTAAAAAATCAAAATAGATTACAAATTTCATGTTTTGATTTTTTGTTTGTAATGTTTCATAAAAAATAAAAATGGAAGAGAAGAACTAAAATATAACAAAATGTTGGGTGAAAAAATGAAAATTTATATTTTGAATTATTACAAAAAATAAAGCATAACTAATTAACATGTGCAACTTGAATTAGTGTAATGTCTTTAAATTGGAAATTAAAAAATACTGAAAAACTAACTAAATTTTTAAATTGAACATGTGAATTTTAATTATATAATTTCATAAGTGAATGTATTTCATTGTGGGATTTTTGAAGTAAATTTGAATACAATTATTATAACGTTTTTTGGCCCAATTTGAGATACAAAATTTAATGTCATTTGTTTTTGGAATTTTAAATATTATAGAATGTGGTTAACTGAAACTTGAATAAATTAATTGGAAATAAATTAATTTAAAATTATTGTAATATGTTTTACATTGAAATTAAAAGGCATTTCAAGTTTCAATGTAATTATGAATTGAATCAAATAATGATATTAAAGATGTACATGTGTAATCAAATTCATTGTGAAATGATCTTTGTTACGTAATAAACTTATAATGTGTAATATTGAAAAACAATGTGTGTTCATATATTTTCTAAAAACAATTTTTGTCACAATGTAAATTGGTGGTTGGATAGCAAAGGCCTTAGGTTTTGGCTATGAAGGTAAAAGTTCAAATCTCATTTTGGACATGTTAGGAACATGACATCATGATAATGATCTATTGCAAGTACAGTGATTTTTTGTTAGTTATCCTAAAGAAAAGGAAAATTATTTTTGGGCATTAGAACCATGGGTTGAACACAATGCATTTTGGACTCATCATCCATAGTTCAACAATTAAAATTTTAAAGATATTATTATTATTATTATTAGACATTAAAATTATTTATTTACTAATTTTTAGAATTAAATTAGTATTGCTACATCAACTAGTAGTTTTAGTCATTTCAATCAAATGGAGACAATCATATTTTTGTCTAACACAACTATTCTATTTTGATTAAAGACATTTTGGTCCACTATCTATTAAGTTTGAAATTTTAATAAAAATACCAACATAATAACATGGTTTCATATTAGTGTTACCTATCATTGATGTAAATAGGTAGGAATGTAGATAAGTAAGTATGTAGGAAGGTAGATAGGCAATTAAATAGGTAAGCAAGGTAAGTAGGTAAATTAAGTTGCAAGGTTAGGAAGGTATGTAAGTAGGTAGGGTAGATAGGTAGGTGGGAAATTATTAAAATAAGCTTGAGGTGGATGTTTAGGTAGGTAATTAGTAATTGGTAAAATAGGCTTAAGGTGGGTAGGTAGGCCTAGGCTAAGTGAGTAAATTTTTTTAATGAAGAATTTATTTTATTTTGGGTTCAACCTTTAGGGTCAAGCTTCTTTGATTGGTTCATCCTAAATGGCATTTTTTTTAAAAATGTTCTTCGTGCACACCTATTTATATAATTTACAACATAAAAAAGAAGGACAAAAGATAAAGGTTAAATTTTCTAGTCAAAACTTACTTGCAAACTAAAAGATTAAAAAACAAATGCCATTTGGGATGAATCAATCAAAAGGTTTGACTCTAAAGGCTAAACAAAAAATAATATAGGAAAATATCTAGCATACCTAAATAAATATTTAAGCAACTACCTACTTTACTTATTTAGGTAGATATTTAGGTGACCTAGGTAGAAACATACTTAACCTACCTAACTACTTACATAATTAAATATTTTATTTGTTTATTTTGGCCCAAATTCAATTAGTATGTAAATGTGGCAAATCTTTATTGTGTCATGTGTCAATAGAACTTAATTTTCAAAGGAAGAAAAATTGATCTTAGTCATTCATTTTAAATGGAACATGATTTTGCCATGTGGGCCAATTGAATTTTGCCACATGGCATTATTATTGAATTGGCACATGGTAACTAATAATTGGTCTACAATTTAGTCATAAATAACAAGAGGAAATCACAAATAATGGGAACTAATCACAAGTGGTATATAGTTGGTCAACAAGTTATGAAAATGTATCCATTCACCATATCATCTTTTGGTTGTGTTGACACCATAATGAAATCAACATTCGCAACTATAGGTTGTGTGCAACTAGACTTATACAACTAATGAGATTTTAATTATAAATGTTCATTGTGACTATTTTGTAATCACAAAATGGCATTTTTTCCCTAGTGTTCTAAACAAATAAATGAAAAAATATATATTTAAACATTTTAAAATCTTAGGTCAAATTGTCATGCTTTCCATTGAATTTATAACAATCTTGGGAAACTTTAATAGAATAGAAATATTTTTCAAATACATTTGAAACCAAGTTCTTATATTGTATTCAATTTATTTTCATAATGAATTTTTGATAGGTTATATGACTATAAGTTATAACATGTACAAATTTGAAAATACATAGTACATGAAAAGGGGACAAGGGGTTAGGATTTTTTTTTCCTTTTCAAAAGGGTTTTTCTTGGGTGAGGAGGGGAGGATGGGGTAATTCCACCCCTTTCCAAAGGAGGTTGTTTTCAAGGGATTGGGATGGGTGAATTGTTTTTGGGATGGAGACTAACCCAAAGGGTTGTTTCTTGGGTGGCATAAGAGGGAAATGTTTGGTTGTTTTTTGAGGTAGGAAGGTGGGATTTTTTAATTTTCCAAGGAATTATTCTTTTGGTGGTGTGGGATGGGGTGTTTGTAAGAAGTAAATGGGTATTTTTTCTTTTGTGATATGGTGACTTAATGAAGATTTCTTTTCAAGAAAATATTTTATAAAAAATAATATCGTTGTTTGGGGAATGGGAAAAATCTAACACAAAAATTTAATATTAAAAATTTAACCAAAGGAACAAAAAATATTTTGATTTTTTTGTGTGTTTAAATTTTTTATGTGTATGATAAAAATTTGACATTTAACAAATAATAATAATATATTTGAGTGAAATGAAAATAATGGTTAAATAGTGGAGAAAAATTTAAGGTTTATATATTAATATCTTAAATCTAGGTTGAAATATTTAAAGTTTGGATGTAAGCATGAGGTGCAAATTCATAAGATGTTAAGGGTATTGATATCTTGTTCATTATTAGGCCACAATCTAGCCACCAAACCATGGTTCATCAATATCCATGGTTAATGGTAGATATGTACCATAGTTAAAGTTACTGAAAGTCAATAACAAAAAATTATTAAACATCAAGGGTATTGATGTCTTGTTCATTATTAGACCATAATTTAGTTACCAAACCATGGATATGATCCTTTATTGTTAAGTTGAAATCAGCCACAATCAAAATTACTTAAAGTTAATATAAAGTAGAAAAAATATTAGGTTTAGGTTTAAAATTAGGTTTAGGGTTTAAGTTAGGTCTTTTGTCCCATATAAAGATAACATTGTATGTTTGTTGTCTTTTTTTTTTCATAGCAAAAACATTGTATTTAGTTTAAGTTTTCACCATTTGTTGATTGTTTCCTTGCTTCCTTTGTAAGTGTGTTTCTATAAGTGTATGTTTTGCCAAGTGCTATTTCATTTGTTTGTTATCAAATTCATTTTGGTAAGTTTTTCTTTCCTTTTTTTACACAACGGTTGTTGTTCCACAGAAGGAAGCTAGATTAGTTGTTGTGGTGGATGATTTGGATTTCAAAATTAAAAATGTTGCATTTGAGGCAAAAATGTTCAATAGGTATGGCACTTTTGATCAAATTGCAAATATGAGCATGGAAAATCCAAGCTATGCATATTTGCATTGTGATTATTGGACATGGCAGCTTTGACCATAATCACTTTGAAGTTGAAATCACCTTATATAAAAATGCATGAACAACATTTATAGAAAGGCATGTTTGTGAAGGTGGAAATTTTTTACATTGAATCAAAGTCTAAAAGAGGTTTTGAAAAGGGTGACATGCATGTTATCATCACAATTGAATCAACAACCATTGTGTCATTAATTCATGCATTCCAACCTAATTTAATTCCCATTTTCACATAGATTTCATTAAAAAATTCAAAAGTTTTATTTAGAGTTGGAGGTCTACTACCGTTGTTATCATTGTCATTGGTGTAAAGGGAGTAGGGGATAACAAAGGTGAATAGCAATTGTTGATTGCAAATGGAGAAGGTGAATTTAACCAGGGCATTCTTGCTTTTGGTTACAATTTCAAAATATAATATGAACAACTTCTTGAGGCGTATAATGGAGGTCATTATGCAATGGTTTTAACCAAGAATGTGACAACAACAACAAAAGGAGATCAATATTTGAAGGCACAACATTACACAATTTTAACTAAGGTTGTTGATGAAGCTACTTGAACTTGTGTTTTGTAATTCCACAACAAATTATCAAGTGTTCAATCTGCATTCAAAGAGGTAAATTCCTTTCCTTTCTTTTGCGTCATTTTTTTTTCAAATTTATACATAAAATATTAAATTGAACTTAATGGTCATTTCATGATCAATTATATTAGAAAAGATAATGAAAAATTAAAAAATAATGTAATGAATTTTTTTTTCAAAGTGTTCTTTTTGAAAGTTGAAGAAAATTAAGTGTTAATTTTCTGAAATGGTCCATCAAGTGGTCCTTGGCAATCTAGGATGGAAAGCACTTTAGGTCCCCTTTATAGTCCAAGATCAAGACCACTTGATGGCCAGTAGGTCGTTTGACATTAAACTATGAAGGACAACTTGGTGGCCACCAGGTCATCCTTCATCCAAACAAAAAGAGGTTTTTCTAAATTTTTTTTGATTGAAGGTGGCCACCAAGTCCCCCAAAAAAAAAAAAACGTAACCAAGGTTCAAACATTTTAGTTTTTTTTCCACCTAGGTTGTAAGGAGATTTAGGTGCCCAACCCAATTATCCTCTTCCTAAGGAGATTCTTCTCTTTTAAAAGAAGAGACCCGAATTTAATGTAAAAAAAAACAAAAGAACCATTTGATTTTTTCTTCCTTGAGGAGGGGAAAACCGAATAGCCACATAATTATTTCTACTAAATGACCTATAGAAAATAAAACTACATTGAGATGACTTATTTTTATTACTATTCTTCAAAGAACAAAAATCCATGTTCTATTGCATACTAAACATAGAATACAATGTTGCTACTAAAAGTGAAAAAGTTGTTTTTATATAGTTTAGTGGAATTCCTTTTTTGGTAAAGAATATGAGATAAAAAGTTTGGAGTGTGTTTGTACAAAGAAGAACATATTGTAATTTTAATATGATAAGTAGACAAATATGTGAAAAACCTTTGTAAATAAAGTTTTATAACTTATTCCACATTAGTTGATAACCTTTGAACATTGAAAAGATTTTGTAGCCCCTTTCTTGGTGCATCTAATATCACAAAATCACTAGAATTGGTTTTTAAATGAACAAAATATGGCTTATGGAAGTGAAGGAGGTGAAAATGTAAAGTTTAAGGACAAAAAACGAGTTTCTATTTTAAAGCTTAAGATATATATATGTTGGTCTAATGTTTTTGCACTTCAAAGACCATTTTTAAAGCTTTAAATGTCACACCCATAGCTTTTTAAATCATTCAAAACGAATAACAAACAAAAGATATATATGGTTTGAAAAAAAGGTGTATAATGTTTTTTTTAATATCAAGAAGAAAAGGTTATTTAAGCATGTTTTTTTTCATGTTTAAATGACCTTTTCTTCTTGATATTTCTTTTGTTGTTATCGATTTTTTTATCTTATTCTATTTTTTTCTTTAGGTATTAATTTTTTAATTATTATGTTGAATCCAAATCAATTTGTAAACAAAAACCCTCTTAGACATTAAGGTTGTTGATAGTTTTTATGTGACCTTTCTATAGTTAATTTTAGTATATGAATAAAATATATATATGGAAACTCCTTATATCAAAATTTTGGTTTAAATAGCCCATATTATATAATCATTTTCATAGTGTTTTTTAAAAGGAAAATGAAAGTTCTCATACATTAATTTCCATCAAGTGCCAAAAATAATTTTAAATGCAAGATTTTGTATGTGAAGCAATTTTTTCAATGAAAGGAGTTTTTCAATGGAAGTAGTTTTTTCAATGAAAGCAATTTTTCAATGTAAACAATTTTTTCAGTGTAAGCAATTTCTCAATGTAATTTATTTTTTCAATGTAATTAGTTTTTCAATGCAAGGATTTTTTCAATGAAAGTAGTTTTTCAATGCAAATATTTTTTCCAATGAAAGCAATTATCAATGCAAGCAAGTTTTTCAATGAAAGCAATTTTTTTTCATCAAAATAATTTTTTAATGCAAACAATTTTTTTTAATGAAAGGTGATTTTCAATGCAAATGATTTTTTAATGTAAGTAGTTTTTCAATGCAAATCATTTTTTAATGTAAGCAATTTTTCAATACATGCAAAATTTTAATACAAATATTTTCTGATTTAATTTTTTTCAATGCTAACAAATTTTCAATTCAAGTAAGTTTTCCATCTAAATAATTTTCCAATATAAAGAGTTTTTCAATGCAAGGAAATTTTCAAAAAAAGAAAAAAGGTAAATAGTTTTGAATGAATCATCGATTTTATCTTTTTTGAATGTGTTTATGTGGGAACCATGCTGTTGTTTATATAGATATCCATTAAATTAAAATTAAAAATAATGGAAACATTTTCATTAAATCTTGTTGATTCATCATTTGAACATGTATTGCATTCATATGGCCTTCATGTAGTTTTAACATACAAATATGAAATAGGCAATTGTCTTTTTATTATATATCTTATTTATTCAATAATCATTTATCATCTCTTGAATTGAGGCAAAATAACATGGCATATATATTGTATGTGTGTATAGGGCTCATTCATGTTCAATTTCTACATTCCTAAACAATCTTCAAAGTGTAATTCAATAATCTTTTGAACATTGTCTAATCATCATCATGGGAGATTTTAATGTTGACATTCTAAAAGACAATAACCAAACAAAAAATAAACAAGAACTATTTATTTAATGAATAAATTCCAATTAAAATCACAATTTTTGTGAAAGCACCACAAAAGTTGGATCTCAATTAGACCATATATCAACAAATGTCACTAGAAATGAATGCAAATATGGTATAATGTAAACATATTGGTTAGATTTTCACAAACTAATTTATATTGCATTCAAACTACCAAACAGTACACTTCCAATGTATAACAAAAAACCATTAATGTCTCCATTTATTTAAAGTGTAGCATTTGTGGAAATGTGCATGTAAATGTTGCATTTTTCACCTAATTAATTACTCCTAAAATGTTGGCACCTTGTGTGTCGTAACCCCACTTTGAGGGAAGTGTGAAGTCGCCATTCACACTCCCGAAAATGGGACTTGGGAGTCCTCCGGAACTCCCAAAAATTCAGAGCGTAATTACAGGGGTCAAAACACCTCGCCTTGAAGCGTTCTTTATACCGTTGGAAAGGTCTTGAAGTGTGGATGTCCAAAATGGCCTCGATGAACCATTTGGACATCTGCAGCACAAGTTATGGTCGAAAGAAGGGCCAGGAATCAAACTGGCAGTTTGACTCCCGACCACTAAAAGTCGGGAATTGACCAAATTCCGGTGTGTGCAGG
>Ga0209611_10007301_pt1 | contig 17760 bp, 7 predicted proteins | sample S1TSphgellanicum_3_FD_187693 | JGI IMG/M metagenome (GOLD analysis project Ga0209611, IMG submission 187693) | Host-associated microbial communities from peat moss isolated from Minnesota, USA - S1T2_Fc - Sphagnum magellanicum MG (SPAdes) (version 2) | ecosystem: Host-associated > Plants > Peat...
GACCAGATTTTGAAAAAAAAAAAAAAAAAACAACTCAATCTCAAATCTACCTCTGACAAACCGCTGACACCCACTTCGCTTTCGTTTGCCAATTTGCTGACACTACTGGGTGCTACTCAAACCTTTGCAGCATTCATGTCCCCATAATTCATCTTTGTAGTGCAACCACAATGTTTTTTTAAATTATAAGACCCTTAAACCCTAAACCACAATTGGTTGGCCCCTCACCAATTTTTCTGAAAAATTGGACATTCCCCAACATAGAAGTCTATATATATGCTTCCCTCCCCCCATCACAAAATGTAAAGGTGGTAACAAGGGGATGAAGGGGATTTTGTAGCACCCATAGTTAGCTCCTTACCACTTTTACATTTTTATGTATATGGAAGTTGAATTGTGGCCAAACAATATGGGATAAAATTGAAGTGTTATTGGGAATGTCTTGGACAACACTAGGGGAACTTAATGGGAACACATTTGGAACAAACAAAAGACAAAAAATCTCAACCCCCTCGTGTCCCTTCCCATCCAAACCCAAAGAAAAAACAAAGAGCACAAGGAATGTGTTATAAGACCTAAAATGAATAATAAAGTGAAAAAGTGAAAAAATCACAAGTGCTATCTTAAAGTGGTGCCTAATGTGAGGCAATGATCATTCACTAGTATGGTGGTTATGTTTGTTCCAAATAGTTGGCATTTTGTTTATTTTGAATTATGGTTGTAGGTGTTAACATTCATAGAAGCAAAGGAAATGTGAGTGTTTAGTTTTCTTGTTTTGTTGGTAAGCTCGCAAGTTTATCATCTTTGTTCCTTGCTTCTCATAACAAATTGCAAAGCTTTGTTAGTAATTGGTTTGATGGATTTGCGGTGGTGGGAAATCAAAGAAGCTTGGACTAAAAGTAGTGGAAGTTTGCTTGGGCTAAAGGTTTCATTTGTTCTTAAAAAGAAGGTGAGTACATTATTTAGGTTTTGTGTTTTTGGAAAGTCTATAAGCATCGAATGTCACTGTGTGTAGTGAATTTCTATTCTATATGGTTGGGGAAGAATGCTTGTTGTAAAGGAATGTTTTTTTTCCTAGAGCTTTACTGTTCTACTACATCATGAGCTTTGGAAGAAAAAAAATAGGTTTAAAAGCATATTTTAAACACTATTTCAAGGAAAGTGATGAAAAATCTAAGGATTTCATGAATAATATGAATGACATGTTTCAATTGTGTTTGGACATTGGGAATCTTTAAGGGAAATAGTTGGGTTTCGTGTTTTTGGAAGAGAATATTTGCATTGTTGTGGGAACTCCGGAGGGAAAATGGGGTTTTGTGGATGGATCTAAGTTTGACAAGAATTTTTGTGTAATCTATTCCAAGTTATGTTTCACTCCTCTTTTCAACTTCTAGGGCTAAATCTTGTTTCAAGAAGAATATACCATTCATTGTTTCTTCTATACAATCAATGTTGGAGATGTGTTTTTTGAAGTATGAACTATCACAAAAAGGTCCACTAGGCTTTTGAGAGAGAAATTGGAGATTTCAATGATTCCTTGAACACCATAAATTAAAATTGTTTTAGTGTGTAAGTGGTTGAAAGATTAAAAAGATGATATAAAAGGGTTTACTTTTTCAAGAATTTTAATTGCATTTTGGAATATTAAATAATTAATTGTTTGTCACTTAAAGTTATATCATGGTGTTTGACAAATAATACTACCCTTTCTTTTGGCTAAATTAGGACCTTGTTTGTTAATATGAAAAGTCATGGGTGAGTGGTTCAATTTTTTAAAACATTATCATCCTACAATATGAAAAAAAATGAATAAATCTAAATTATGCATATATATACATTATAATGGATGAAAACATAAAATTTGTTTATTTCATACATGTATTTAAATGAATTCCTTAATTCTATGTCCCTATCATTAGTTCATGTTAAAGTCACTTGGTAATGTACTAGGTGTATACAAATGAAAAATCATTTACAAATAGTGAAATACACTCTTGCAAATACTATGACAAATAATCACAACAAAAATTGGTAATGCTAATTTACCAAACTAGTAATGGCAAAAGAATCCAAAATTTTACATTTGATAGTAAAACAAATTACTAGTGTGTTGCAAAATTGGTAGCAAATAGTTTACCAATTTTATTCTACAAGTACTTAAACACTTGAACTTAAAAACAATTGTGACATTTTAAAGATTGTACAAAAATGACAAATTTTCAAAAGAAAACAACATGTAGTAATGAATACCATCTTGAATAAAACTTGATGTATTTCAAAAAATGGAAAAATGGTCTATTAAATTAATTTTGGATTAGAATATAATAAAGTTAGATATGGATAAAGGTTGGGATGGGGTTTGAATTAGTTACCAAGCACTTTGATTAACATAATGTATTCATATGGTGAATTACAAAGTTCCTTTCAATGTTTTTCTTGAACCACATGTACTCATACACTAAGCATTTAATTTGCCAACTAAACATACATATCCAACACAAGAATGTTCGATTCAAAATTCACAAAATTTCAATTCAATGTTTTTTTTTGAAAATTTTGGCAATTCATACATTTAGGGATAATTCAAGTTTTTGCATATTGGCTTTTCAAATTTAACCATGTGGTCAAGGTGTGATTTTCACATGTAATGTTCCCCTATATTTACAAAATTAACAAAAACACACACACCTTTATTTATATATATGTGCAAAAAATAAATAAATCAATGAATTATTTTGATAATAAACTACATATGAATGTGTCATATATAAGATTGATCCATTTGGGATAATCAATAAAGTTATCCATAAAATCATAGAAATTCATCATCAAAACCCCCAATTTGCAACAAACTAATACAAGGCCTCATCAAGAACAATCTCAAGCAAAACCAAAAGATCTTTTAGATGGAATCTCATAGGTTAAGGATTTAAATGAATGGCATCCTAAACAAGAAGCCAACTATGGAAAAGGTTATATCTTTCTTTGATTTTGATACCACCATTTCCATTAGGTTTTATTTGTTGAGAAAAATGGTACATTGCACAAAACTCGGTAAACCCATATCGCTCATTTTGAGGTCTAGATTGGGGGCACACCTTCCCCAACATAAACTACTACAAGGTTTTTTAATACCTTGGATCTAAATTAAAATATGAAAATTTGGGGCTTTTTAGAAAATGAAACAAAAGCATATGATTATTTGATTTAATAGGTAATTAATCTTTTTGTACATTGTTTGTTTTAATGTTGGATCATTTAGTTGTCAAGGAAATGCATGCATTACATATTTGACATTGTTATGTCACACATGGAGAATTATTTATATGCACCAAAAAAAAAAATCTTGGTTTTTTCCACTACCAAAATCCACTATGTTTTTAATTAAATGGGACAAAGTTCACTAATATGTAACTTATATGATTTTGGTAAAAAAGGACTAGTTGATTAAGACATTTTTCATGAAATGTTTTTTAGTTGTTTTGGATAATGACATGTTGCACTAGGTTATTATAATTTTAAAAAATTGACATGGATATTATGAGGTCCCAAGGTAATATAACATGGGTTAACATGCCAAGTCATCATGTAATTTAATTTATTTTATTATTATTCTTATTTTTATATAAAAAATCGGTCATGGATTGTAAATTTTTCAATACAACATGCCATGACAAAAATACACACCACGATTTTAAATTATTATTACTATTTGTGTTTGGTTTGGATTTTTTTGACAAAATATTTTAAAGATATTTACCATCATTGTGTTAAAATAATGATCCATGTAATCAAACTTGAGTTACCGTTAAATTGTTAATTCTTGGAAATTTGGGTTTATAGGTGTTTAGATCAATATCTGTAATGTCATGCCAACCTACTAGTTCATTTTCACCCACCGCTCAAGGTGATTTCTCCTTTCATTTAGGATCTAGGTTGTTATGCATTTATGCATTTTTGCTAGTGGTTTTTTATGAATGCTTTGTATTTAGTTCTGCATGGATGTTTTCTTCTATGTGATTAGTAAGTGTACGTGAGACATATCTACTATAGTGCTTTAGTTACGACATGTAACGTAGTGGTGATGTTGAAAAATAAACATGCATTTGACATAGTCTAGAGAACATATGTGCTATAAGTACAATTTTGGTTTTTTTCTAATACATTGCTACTCACGAATTTGCATGTATTAATCTTTGACCTTGATCACAAAATAATGTCTTGGTTTTCTTTAATAATATTCTTATAGTATTCAAGCAGTGGCAGAACTTGAAAATTCACAAGTTATGGGCCCATTGTACAACCTCATTGACAAGTTTGAAAGGTGAGATTACATGTTGTGGAAATTCAAGATAGAGACTCTCTTGAAGGCAAAGGAGTTTTAGAGTCTTGTTGGTGGGATTAAGCAAAAGCTTGTTGTAAGAATTGTGAATGGTCTTGCTACATACATTAAGTGGGAAAATTGCATTTTGAATATCATTATTCAAAGTTTGTTTAACAGTCAATTAATGACTATGCGTCAAGAGACTATCGCATGAAGTATGTGGGAGGCTCTTGAAAAGCAACATTTTGAAAAAGGGTTGATAAATCAACTCTTTTTAACAAGGAGGTTCTTCACCTACTAAATGAACTTTAACGAGACTATGGAACAACATGTGAACAAGTTGAGCAAGATCGTAAAATAGTTCGATGCCATTGGAGTGAAAATGCCTCCTAAGGTCAAGGTAATGGTGTTTTTCATGAGTTTGCTTGATAATTACAAACTTTTGGTCACGTCATTAAAATTTTACAAGTCTACAAGACTAACATGGGAGGTTGTCACTACCAAACTATTGGATGAAGAATTCATGAGGAGAGAAAATGGTGATAGTTCTAGTGCATCTAATGTAGCTTTTGTTCACACAAGTCACAAGAATGTAGGGTTTAAGAAGACTGCCAAAGACAAATCTCAAGATATTTGTAATTGTTGCAAGAAGAAAGATCATTGGGTAAGAAATTGCATGAAAAGAAAAGCAAATGAAAATCTAAGAAATTTGACAAGAAAACTGATACAAAGAAAATAGTGCAATTAATCATAATGAGGCTTTTGTTGTTGCAACTTTGTCTATATTTAATGATGATGCTTGGAATGTGGATTTTGGTGCATCTATGCATCTTTTTCATAGAAGAGATTACTTTTATGAATATGAGAAAACGTCACCAATTGAAATAGACATGGGAAATAATTCAACACAAAAGGTTGTAGGCAAAAGAAAAATTAGGATGAAAATAACAATGAAAGAAAATACCATATTTGCAATGTTAAATGATGTTATTTATGTTCATGGTTTAACAAATAACCTCTTCTTTGTGAGTGAAGGAACATTTCAAGGGTATAATGTAAAGTTTGGTGATGATAATTATGAAGTAAAAAAGAGCTAAAAAAAGGTGGTTGCACCCATGATTCAAAAACATTGACTCTACAAATTGCAATGCGTTATTTTTGGTGTTGAATAACAAATTCATGTTGCATCGGAAATGTTGATGATGTGAACTAATGGCACCAACGGCTAGGCCATTTGGGCATAAATTTTTTTAATTAATGGCAAAACAGAGGCTAAAAGATGGATTGTCCATCAACAAGGATGCAAGACTTGAGTTTTACAAAAGTGTCATGCTTGGAAAACATCATCAAGAACCATTTCCTAATGAAGGAAGATCGAAAGTTTTAAAAGTTTTGGGACTAATTTCACTATGTCGTGCATTCCTATGTTGGTGCCTACAACTATTGTTGTCATCACATATATAACACATAACATAGAGATACCTAAAATGGTACACCACATCCAAACCAAAATATGACTCACTTGCAACAAGTAGGAATCCAAGCCCAAAACATAGAAGTAACAAAAACCATGAATCAAATAAAATTGCAAAACATAGAAAAAACCTACAAACTTGAAACACTATACCTTAGAATCCCAAATCACCAAAAGTGATTTGATATCACAAAACTTGAGATTATATCCCATGACAAAATATCTTGAACCTTGTTCACACCTAAAATGGTTCAAAATGAAACTAATCAACTTAGCTAACCCAATTTATCCTTAACTAAGTGGACTTAACTAAGCAACTTAACTAACATACTTAACAATTGTGACATTTGGGGACCAACGATTTTTGGGGGAGTGCAATATTTTTTTATTTTCACCAATGATTGTTCAAGGAAAACATTCTACTACTTTTTATGTCAAAAAGGAAAATACTTCTCCAAGTTCAAGGAATTCAAGGTATTCGTTGAAAGTCCAATAGGATGGAAGCTGAAAATCTTGAAGAATGATAATGGTGGTGAGTTTACTTTTAAGAAATTTCCAAAATTCCTAAAATTTCATGAAATCAAACATAAAAAATTGGCACCCCATAGTCCTCAACAAAACGAAATAATAGAGTGGATGAACCAAACGATTGTGGAAGCTACATGCAATATGTTACATCACAACTTGGTTTGATTCCAAAATTTTGGGCAGAAGTTGAGGACACAATAGTTTACTTGAAAGCTAGGAGTCTTCACAAAGTTGTGATTGAAATAACATTTGAAGAAGTGTGGAATGGAAGAAACCATATGTGGAACATATATAGGTTTTTGGAAGTGTAACATATGCACAAAAACTTGAAATGCGAGAATTGAATTAGAAGCACTAAAAGCACTAAAAAGCACTAAATGTGTTTTGTAGGCTATAGTTTGGTTAAAAAATATGTTGGTTGATTGAATAATCAACAAGAAAGTTGATCATTAGTCAAGATGTGACATTCAATGAAACTATAAAAAAAAAGTTGTCAATGGGAACAATGTCTACATGAGCACAATAAGACCAAAAGGTGTTTATAAACATGGAGCTTAAAGATGACGAAGAAGTGGGAGATGAAGAATTAATTTCACACAAAACATCTAGCTAACATCATGGTGCAACCAAAATCCCAACTTTAGTTACATGGGCACGTTGCATCACAACAGTCTACGCACATAATGACAAATGTGCAACTAGTTGTGAAACGGTTAGCTAAACAAAATAGTACACCGACAAAGCTAATTCATTACACTTGTGTTGCCACTTTTGATGATGAACCTATAACACCAAAGGAAGTTCTCTAGAAGGAAAATGGGAAACAATGGAAGGAAACAATAGACGTAGAAAACAATTTTTTATTTCAAAATAAGACATGGGACCTTGTGGAACTTCTTGAAGGAAGAAAAACCATTGGTTGTAAATGGGTTTTCAAGATGAAGTAGAAGGCAAATGGCGAAGTGGAATGCTACAAAACACGGGTGGTGGCAAAAAACTCTTCATAGATTGAAGGGGTCGATTATGAAAAAACTTTTGCACTAGTTGCAAGGTATATTTCAATTCGAATGCTGCTTGGGATAGGTGTTATGATGAAAACATCATTTCTCCATAAAAAATTGAAAGAAGATGTCTACATGGTCTAGCATGAAGGATATGAAAAACTTGATTATAAGGAACTTGTCTGCAAATTGCAAAAAACCATATATGGCTTGAAGCAAACATCATGGGTTTGGAATGAAAGAATTGATGGATTCCTAAAGCAAAAAGGATTTAAATAATATAGATTAGACACTGACATCTATATGCAAATGGAGCAAGAACAACTAGTTTTCTACTTGGTTCTTTATGCATATGATCTACCGATTCTCAATCAAGATGTTGATGAGATCAGAAGGTCAAGACAACATTTTCTGAAAAGTTTGACATGAAGGATCTAGGAAAGTTTGACTTTTGTTTAGGCATTCAAGGACCACTAGAGATTGATTGAAGAAGACCATTAACCTTGGCCAAGTTGAATATGTGGGTTTTAGAATGTTCAAGCGATTTGGAATGGAGGAGTTGAAGCCATTAAAGACACCACTTGATGTCAATGTCTAACTTAGTAAATAACAATCTCCAAATTCAAAAGATGAAATTGCAGAAATGGAAAAGGTACCATATAAGGTAGCATTTGGAAGCATCATGTGGGTTATGATTATTACTAGGCTTAACATTGTCATTATCGTAAGAATGGTAAATCAATTCATGCAAAATTTAGGATACCTACTTTGGAAAGTTATGAAGCAAATCATGAGCTAGCTCCAAAGGATGCACAACTACTGGTTTTAATATTTAGGAACAGAAAAGGATGATGACTTGATGATTTTCACATCTTATTATGACACAAATTGGGGTGGAGATTTGGACACAAGGAATCAACCACTAGATTTGTCTTCCTTTTAAGCAATCCAACAATAAGTTGGAGCAACAAGCAACAACCTATAATGGCACTATTTGCAACTAAAGTTGAGTACAAGGCTCATGACTAGTCAAGCCACTAGAGAAGTAGTTTGGTTATGAAGGTTGTTAAATGAACTAGGATTCCCACAAAATAAACCTATTGTGATGCACACAAATAGCCAAGGAAGCTTAGCATTAATTACAAATTTTGTTCAACACGACAAGACAAAACACATTGACATTTAACATCATTATGTGAGGGATACAATTGTGGCTATTGAAGTGCAATTTTTGTATTGCTCAACATCAACCATGTGGACCGATGTTCTTACAAATGGTCTCCCTAGTCCAAAGCACATACAATGCATTGAGGCTATTAGACTTGGAAATTTCAAGATGTGACAAAGTGGGAGTGTTAAAATAATAATTCATGCGATCGAACTTGAGTTATAATTAAATTATTAATTCCTAGAATTTTGGGTTTATAGGTGTTTGGATTAATATTTATTATGTTCACACCAACATGCTAGTTGACTTTCACCCATCATTCACAGTGATTTCTCCTTTGATTTATGATCTAGGTTGTTTATGCATCTTTGTTAATGTTTTTTGAAAAGTGTTTTGTATTTGATTATGTGTGGATGTTTTCTTTTGTGTGATTAGCAAGTGTATGTGAGACATACTTTAGACTATATCTATTACAATGCTCTAACTATGACGTATAACATAATGGTGATGTTGAAAGATAAGCATGCACTTAATATAGTCTAGAAAACATATGTGCTATAAATACAATTGTGGTTTTCTTTTATACATTGTTGCTCACCAATTTGCATGTATTGATTTTAAAACTTGATCACAAAATAAGATCTTAGTATTTCTTTGTAATATTCTTGTAGTATTCAAGTAATGGCAGATCTTGAAGATTCACACATCGTACATGTTTCATATACCATATTTTTACGTGACACATCAATGTATATACACATTACATACATTAGTGTGCACATTCATCAAAGTTTGAACCCAAAACTTCATGGAGATGCATTGAGGTCTTCACCACCAAACCACTTCAATCTTTGATAAGATAAAAAAAAAGTTTAAATTTCAACATAAAACTATTTAAGAAATTCAAATTTTAACATTTAAAAAAATAATTATTTGAATGTTATAAATGAAAACAAGAGTTTGAAGCTCATTCGATAATCTATTCATTCAATAATTATGACTAATAATTATGCAATTTGAAGGGTTAAAAAAACAACTTAAAATAGCATGTTATGAAATAAACAAAAAATCAATAATTTTTTTTGTTTAAATTCATCTACAATCTTCATAAATGGGATTCAATTCAATGTGAATTCAAAAGTTCTTTCATTAAATTTTTAACAATTTTTTTTTGTTGTGTAAAATATTTTTTCAATTTTTGAAAAAAATTAAGTAATCAATATAACCAATGTTTTCAACATCATATTTGTTTAACAACATTAGTTATAGACTAAAAAAATGATTAATTACACAACTTTGAAAAAAATTTCACAACATATTATTTATATTATTTTTTCTAATAATGTAGCAATACATTTAAAAATTTGTAAAAATTAAAAAAAAACATAATTTGGTGATATTTTGGCATTAAATAGTTGGATTACCCCCCCTCCCCCCTTTAATCAACAATATTTTTTGTTTTATTTTTAGTGGCAAATGTTCGCAAGTTGGTGGTTCCTTTTGCAAAACAAATTAAATAATAATGAATATTGAAAGAAAGGGGGTCATTCCTTTGAAATACAATAAAATATGTGAATAATAATATTAGGTGTTATATATATTAGTTGTTGGGTAAAAGATGTAATTTAATTACTCCTAATATATGGTACTATTTATTCAAGAATATATTTGTAATTAATATATGTTGGTTTAAATATTTTTATATTTAAAAAATAATGTAATAATAAGGTGAGAAACAATAGGTTAAAAAATCATTTAATACACTCCAAAAAAGTCTTGTTGATGCACATGGTTTAAAGCTCCAACACTTTGTGACCCTAATGAAAATAATGCAAGTTCAATGAATTTTTGTTAAAACTTTGACATCACAAATTTGAAAGAACAAATAATTTATTCATAATGAATAGTGATTAATAATTTCAATGTTAAAACCATAAATGGTTCCAACATCAAACTTACATTAACAAAAACACACACACACACACACACACACAAGTTAGGTCTTTATAAGATGTTGTAGGTGTTATTAAATTATGATAAGTGTAAAATACAACCCATGAACAATGGTTTGATGAAAGTGTACAATTAAACTCATGTACCATATTGGTAGTTGAAGAGATGTCAAAAAAATCACTAACCATTATAGTGCAATGTGTAAATAAAGTTGAATGCTACCTTTTACAAGGAGTCTACTAAGGTTGAGATATTTTCCATGTCATATTTTTTTCCATTATGATAAAATTCAACATGGAGGAAAAAATCCAATGCTAATGAACAAGGTAGTCATCATTTTCACTATGGAAATTATGCACAAATAATTAGCAAACAATTTCACTTGCATGATGATAATAAGTCAAATAGTGGTCAAATTGAACAAATAGTTTCAATGGGTGGTAGTGGAAAAACCCAAGATTTTTTTTGTGATGGTAGAGGGAGTTTTCTACATGGTAAATGAGCCCATGTTTCAAGTTTAAACCTTAAAACCCATAATATCATTTCAAACACTAAGAAAGTTTTTCAAATTATTTTTCATCAACACATAGTTATATTTATTCAATTATGTCACATCAATTACTTTCCATAGGTTGACTTTCTAATTTGGACACCATAATATCAATGACATTTACACATATGAAAACCATAATCTACATTTATTCCAAAATAAAAAGCCATTATTTTTTTTGAGATTTGAAAAAGGTAATGTATAAAATCAAGATTGAATGTTATATATTGGACCAATTGGTTGGTATTCCAATTCAAAATTACACATTGTAAGAAGGGTTTTAATTTAATTTTCTTTTGCATTACAATCGAGGTTTTTTTGTTGGGGTTTTTTCAATCCTTTGCTTATCTTCTGTCAATTTCATTAGTAGTTTTCTTTAATATATATTTTGCATAATGGCAACATGAGTATTCATCTTGGGGAGGTCACTCCTTATATATTTTAGTAAGCACTTGAAACAAAAGGGTATTTTTTGATATGTTATGAAATAATAAATTATGAGATAATAAGTATATTTTAGATAAACATACACTAAATATATTTTGAGTATATTTTCATAATGAATTATAAACAACCTATTTGTGTTTAAGTAAATTGTAATTTCCCCCCCAATAAGTTACACCTCATATATATTCATCTATGATCATGGTGCTCAATTTAGATGATGCTTACATGGTTTTGGTTTTATTCTTTGTAGTCCTTTTCATTAAAACCCTATAAAATAATTTTAGGTGAAGATCAAACCTTTAACAACCTTGTTATTCATATAGATCCTATTCACAATTCCCTTGTCCAATTGCATACCATTATGAAAAAACTTTTAAAATAATATTGCTTGTTTGATATCTTATTAGTTTTCGGAGGATTTTTGGTAAATTAAGAAATACAACATGGTCATCTCACTTTTTGTTAACCAAATATAATGATAAGAGATGGGTAAAACATTTAGCATGAATGGGCTTTTAAGATAAAACAAACATATTACCAAAATAATAATAATGTTGCATTTGTATAATGTTACAAAAAGGCATGCAAAGGCCAACAATAGTTCAATAGAAATGGAGAAGTGGGATGTCAACAATCAATGGAATTCAAAGGAACCATGCATGGGTTATTGTTCATGTTGTGGAAGATGTTTTTAATGAATAAGCAATCCATTAGTTAATGTCATGGACATTAAGCATTAAAGATTTTTTCTAAACATATGTAAGGAATGTGTTTAAAGTTCTACAGAATTTAATTAATAAAAGATTATAAAATTAATAGTTGATAGAAGCTTTTAGAAGATGTTGAAAATTGTTTCTAAAAGGCATAGTCAACAAAAGCTTCTAGAACTTAGATGATGAACTTTATAAAATTGTCATTGCTTAATATAAATATAAGTTTCAAAGGCACCATCCTTTAATCTTGACAACACAAGTTGTGACCTTGTATTGTTAATCCATTTCATGCTTAATTTGCATCATGCTTTATTCAAGCAATGAAGTCTATAGTTTTTATTGATTATCATTTTTATTTTTTTCAAGTCCATACAACTTACTCCTTGTATCTTGGGCTTGTCCTTGAGAATTGATGAAATTTAAATAAATCATGCATAATTTCTTGGTTCATTTTGTATTTGTGTATGAATTTGCAACCCGCCAATATGGAGGTTTAACAATTCATGCATGGATTATTAAAGGCAAGCCACACTTGATGGTTGTGTTATTGTTAATGCAATGTTTCAGATGATAATTTTTTTCACACAAATCCATAATTAAATAATTTCATCTAAATAAATGACTTGGCAATTAACATGGTATTGGTTGTAGTATAATGTTAATAATCATTGTTTATTAACAATGAATTTTGAAAAATACTAAATTTCAAAATCTGACATAAATTTTATGTTAAATTTTTAAAAGGAACATTTATTCAATAATAACATTTGTCCCGTGTTCTTTCTTTCCCCTTTTCCTTCACATTACAAGTTTTATCCACAAGTTATTTTCCTATATTATTTCGAGCAAACCCTTTTCATCAACATTAGCAATTAGTTGCATTTTACACATTAGTATTTATAATCCAATTTGCATAATATTTTTTTACACTCATCTACAAAGCTCCATCCTATATATTTTCATATTGCAGTTAAACTACGTATTCATTTTCATCAAAATGTAACCCTTTAATTGCAACAAGTAAATAGTTCTCATAAACCTTCAATGAATGACATCATCAACAATCAAAATGTGGCCTTTTTATGAGGAACAAATGTTTTCAATTGTTTTCAAATTGAAAATTTCACCAAAAATGGTTCAACAAAAAAAACCTGTGAATGAAAATATTGAATTTTCATGAATATTCTATTTGTTGAAATGAAAATTTCGAATTTAAATAATTTATCAACAAACACATGTCAAAGTTGCCAATTTATAGTATCTTGATAAACAAAGCTAACCATTTAAGAGTGAAATGATGATGAAAAGTTTCAAATCCTTCCTATAACACATGCATTTTTAAACATTCAACATTAAACCTCACTTTTACATATTCAAAATGAATAGGAGTTTGTCTCAAAAAAAAAAAAACTTTAAGTATGAAAATGTGTATCATACATTGCAACTTCAACACATGTCTATCAAATAATTTTGAACATTCCATAGACTTAACATATATTTAATCTAGATTTAATAGTAATAGACTTAACATAGTATATTTAAAATTAAAAAAATTCCTTGAAAAAATATGTTCATTTAAGAAAAATATTCTTTGAAAATCTTAACATTTTTCAAAATAATACAATTTGTCTCAAAGCCACCAATGTATTATGCTATTGATAGCTTGACCCAATTCACAATCAAAGAGCTAGGGGTTTCTACCATGCCTATGACTCATCTTTGGCATTAATTAAATTTTAAGAGGGTTAATTAGGAAAAAAAAAACCCAAGAATAATTTCCCGAAATTCTAAAAAATTGAACTTAATTCAAAACACAAGATAATTTTGAAACATATCAACAAACTTAAAATACTTGGAGACTATTTTTGAAAATTTTAAATGTTAATATTGGGCCCACCAAACCCTTTTTTTTTTTTTTTCCAAAAAATGGAATATTTTGACAATATTACTGCAAATTAAAACACTACCAAAAAACAAAAATAAAAATAAATAAATAATTAAATAATTAAATGAAACACAAGGGAGGAAAATGAAAGGAATAGGGGGAAACCCATTCATATTGATACTTGGCCTAATGTTAGCCACTAACTGGTGTGCAGTTAGTTAACAGCAGTTGCTTAACTAGTTGGGTGGAGGGAAAGAAACCAAAAACTGCCATGCAGTTAGTTATCAGCAGTTGCTTAACTAGTTAGTTGGGTGGAGGGAAAGAAACTAAAAACTGCCGTGCAGTTAGTTAACTAGTTGTGAAGGGGGAGGGAAAAAAAAGAACTGTTGTTCAGTTAGTTAATGAGTTGGGTAGGGGGGGTGGAGAACGAAAAAACTGCTGGTCAGTTAGTTAACTAGTTGGGTAGGGGGCAAAAGAAACGAAAAAACTGCTGTTCAGTTAAGTTAATTAGTTGGGAAGCGGGAAAACAAACGAACAAACTGCTGTCCAGTTAGTTAACTAGTTGGGTCTGATCGACAAGCACCTGTTAACGAGCTGGTGGCTCTCAAGCTAGCCACGTCGCTAATACCCCCTGAATCACCTAATTAGTGACTCCACTAATCTCGCTTACCAGTCACTAATACGCCAGCCTAATTAGCGTTTTCCAGGTACACAAACTCCCCCGTGTTTTAAAGCCTTTCCTTTCCGCACTTTCCTGATCTTTTTTGTTTTGCATGATCTCATTTTCAATGCCATGCGAGCACAAATTTCTACCAACAATCTGTCCAGCATTGGACGCACCAAAAGCTCTTTGCAATTCCAGCTGCAACAGTTTTTTTGAAAGAGCTCAAGAAGACAACAGACCCATGCACTTGTTGTTGTTGTTATCTTTGTGGTTTTTCATGGGTGTTTCTTTTTCAGAGGTTCAGTCAGTTTTCTTCTAGTGCCCATTTGCATATTTTGTTGAGTTTTTGTTGGTGGAAAAGGTAAGAAGAAGAAGAAGAAGAAGAAGAAGAAGAAGAAGTTTGCAACCAGGAATTTTTTTGTTTGTGGGTATGTGTGCAACAATTCCATTGCAATTGATTTTGAAGCAGTCAGTCTACTACTTCCATAAGAGCTCGTATGTGAAGCAGTTGAATGTTTCTGTCTTGTTTGCAACAAGATCCATTCTCTTAAACCCTACTAGACTTGTGAGCTCTAGATTTCCTCGGTCTATTTTCTGTACGCGGAAAAAAATTCAGTTAGGGTTTTTGTTCTCATCATCATCATCGTCATCATCATCATCATCAGCAGCAGCAGCAGCAGCAACAGGAGCAGCAGTCACAGCCTTCAAAGCTCTTGAGGTGAAGAAGAATTATACTACTACTGCTACTTCAGCTTGTGAGTTTGACAACCAGCACCAAAAGATGCCACCAAAGAGGAAGGAGATGACAGCATCACACCAGGGCAACAACAACAAAGAGCAGAAAGCAAAGAAGAAACTGAGCAACGATGTTGATGATAATGATGCAGTGCCGGACATTTCATCCGAACGGCCTCCATTGAGTAGAGGCGTGCATCCTGGCAAGCTCTTTAAACCCTAAACCCTAAACATATCAATTTGTTCTACCACCACCCATCTTCTCTTGTTCAATGGTACTAATTGGCACTTTTGCAGAAGTCAGAAAATGATTTGCAAGCAAGGGAGTTGGTCTGTTCCTTTATTTGAAGTTGTGTACACTTTTGCAGGTAGGATGAAGGTTTTACAACCGGGCAAAAGTGGAAATAAGAATGGACCGGTTGTGTATTGGATGTCGAGGGATCATCGTTCCAGAGACAATTGGGCACTTCTTCATGCCGTATCCCAAGCTCAAACGAAGGGAGTTCCAGTTGCAGTCGTGTTCAATCTTGTCGACAAATTCCTGGATGCTAAAGCCCGTCATTTTGGTTTCATGTTGCGAGGTCTCCAAGTTGTTGAGCAGAACCTCAAGGCTGTAGGCATCCCTTTCTTCATCTTCCGGGTACCACACTCTTTTGATTCTTTTTTGTTTTGCACCTTTGCACATCATCAATCCCTATGTCACAGAACCTCAAAGGCCATTGGCATACCTTTCTTCCTCTTCTGGCTGCACACTCTTTTGATTTTTTTTCTTTGTACTTTGCATGTCATCAATCCCTGCATTGATAAACTTCAAAGACAATATGTTTGGGACATACTGCAAATAGTTTGTGTGGGGTTGCTTGCTTTTCAGGGGAAGGCAGAAGATACGGTTCCAAGCTTTATTAAGCGATGCAATGCATCTCTTTTAGTGATGGACTATTCATCTCTTAGAATCGGGCGCCAATGGCGGAAAGCAGTTTGTCAGAAAGTGGATTCAGTGGTTGAAGTAATGGAAGTTGATGCTCATAATGTGGTCCCCATATGGTGTGCTTCAGACAAACTGGAGTATGGTGCCCGCACTATCCGGACTAAGATTCAAAGACAGCTCTCAGAGTTTCTCACCGAGTATCCAATTTTAGAGAGTTCTGGCAAAGCTTGGGACTCTGAACCACCCCCCTGTATTCAATGGGATTCTCTCATTGCTGATGTCCTCCGGTATGTTTCCAGCACATGGTTATACATATGGCATTGTGTCAGAAAGAAAGAATGTCTCCAATTTGGGCAGAACCAAGAGATGAGAGGATAGCACCAAAATGTCAAATTTCATTAAGGGAAAGATCACACCTAATGTCATGTGGATTTTCGTTCCAGTATCTTGGTGGATTCATGACAGTGCAGCATCTTGTGTGGAAAGAGATTTCAAAATTCTGGAGCTTAGGGAGGGTGCAGAGGTTCCAGAAGTGAGTTGGTGTGAGCCAGGAGAAGATGCAGCTCTTGAGGCTCTTATGGGGAAAGCAGCTGGTTTCGTGAACATGTATTTTGTACTCTTGCCTTTTTCCTGAAGTCCAACCAGAGGGTTTGCAAAATGTTTAATTCCATAGAGTTGTAATCGCTGCACAATTCCCAAAGGGTAAAACCCTAAACCCTAACCCCAAAACTTGAGTTAGTCTGGTTTGTTACAGTTGAGATACTAAACAAACATTAGGCAAAGCAGCCAAAAGGCATCCTACAGTTTTCTACTTGTATGTTCTGAAGACTATTTTGTTTATGAGCTGGTGGGGGGTTTTATGTGCAGCCGCATCAAGAATTACGAGAATCGGAATGACCCATCTAAGCCCACTGGCCTTTCTGGCCTCTCCCCCTATTTGCACTATGGCCATATCTCTGCTCAACGGTGTGCACTTGAGGCTCGCAAAGTCCGGAAGATGCATCCCAAGGTGTTTGATCTTTTGCATTAAGCTCCCACTTTACCCAAACTTGCATTTGAAGACTTTGTCCTTGCCGCTGAATTCTTTTCTTAGACTTGGGAGTCCTTAGGCTTGTCTCTGTTGAGAGATGATGCCAAGCTGCAAGGGATTGGTCAGATGTTGAGTGTTTTGGGGGCCAAAGCTCTAGTCTTCAAGAGTCACAATTAGCTCTGATTGGTTAAGAGTTTTGGTCATGTGACTGACTGGATGCAGGCAGTTGACACATTTTTGGAGGAGCTGATAGTTCGAGGTGGGTTAGCAGAGAATTTTTGTCATTACCAACCAAATTATGATAATTTGAACGGTGCTTGGAGCTGGGCACGTGAAAGTCTCATGATTCACGCCACTGAC
>Ga0209611_10007305_pt1 | contig 17753 bp, 12 predicted proteins | sample S1TSphgellanicum_3_FD_187693 | JGI IMG/M metagenome (GOLD analysis project Ga0209611, IMG submission 187693) | Host-associated microbial communities from peat moss isolated from Minnesota, USA - S1T2_Fc - Sphagnum magellanicum MG (SPAdes) (version 2) | ecosystem: Host-associated > Plants > Peat...
TAAAGGGTCATTAAAAATGTTCATAATTAATTAGTAGCAAAATAATTAGTGCAATAGCGATGGAGATGTTTTAAAAAAGGTGGATGCCTTTTAAAACAACCAAACATTTTTCCTTTTCACATCTTGACCTAAACAATAATGATATTCTGCACAATCTTATATATTAATTCACTACGTCCGTTCGTCCGTCCGTCTGTTTATGACGGGGGTTTTGGGGGGTGGGGGAGGGAGAGGCCGGTGAAGCAGTGGGCGACCGGTGTCAGTCTGTGATGAGGGTTGGACCACCACGGTTTCCGTGTACAAACCGTCTCCACAAAGCATTGCAGCCGTCCGAAGGGTAGGAATGACGGTCGGATCGCATCCCTCTCCCACCGCACTAGAGGCGGATATAAAAACCTTCCCCCCCCCCCACACTACCGAAAGAACCAGCGGTTACATAGAGGAGCGTGTTTTCGAAAATTTCCAAAACTTTCGGGAACCAAAGTTCAAAATGTCATAACCGGGGTTTTGGGTTTTCTCACGTTGGGTAAGGGAGTAAATACCCGGACTGATAACTTGAGGGCACACACGGCTAGTTCTGATACCTGCACAATGTCGGTCGGGACCACTGTGCGTTCGGGGTGGCTGGAGTGGCGTAGCCACGGGTGTCCGAAGGTCATGGGTACCACTAGTATTGAAGGATTCATGTTATCTCTTTCAAAGAAACCAAATCACTTTCCTATTGCAATGGGCAGTGATTGTCCCATTTTTTCAACAAACCTACCATTTCCAACTCTAATTTGGTTATGGTTAAAAAGTAAGTAGTTCCCACCTTTGGATTAAAGATTACAATTTTGTCTTGTATATCCTCTTTGGTTTAAAACCTCCCCCTATCTTTACACCAAACATTAGCAACCATCTCCTAGCCCTACATGTAGTTTAGTTGTTATTTTCCTAGAAAAACCAACTTCTCACAATTTCACAACATTATTCTATTAAAAATAAATTGCCATTACATCTTTTAGGGTTTTAGGTTTTTTCTTTTTAACATATATCACCATCTTTGCCCAAGCCCTCCTTATTCTCCAAAGACCATACCCAACCACCCTCATTGTTTATTTTGCAAACACCACTCTAAACTAGGCACCCATTTGACCCTTCCTTTTTTGGTTGTTATTTCTTTAACCTAAATCTTAAAAACTTGTGTAAATTTGAATCTCCTAGTTCAATGGCATGCATAATCCGTTTGGTCAACAAAGCATTATTGCTTGGTAATATACATGTATATTATTTTCTTTTAGATATTATGCAATAAAAGATCATTGACATTTGTCGAGTCCAAAGTCAAGCCAAAATGGGTGCTCAGCAACTTTGGAATGAATTCATCCAATGCCCATATCCATTAAAAAACTTGTGTCCATTCCAATCTTACCTTTTGTTTCCTATCCACCCAAAATACTATTGAAAAAGACTTGATGTTGTTGATGTGAAAATTTGATGCTTGGCAAAACATTTCCAAAACCCTAACCATCCAAGAGACTCAATTTTGAATGGCTCTCACAATGAGGCTTGTGTCATTTGCAAACTAGGCAATCAATTACTACATGTTGGATCTAGAAAGTTTAATTCCTTGAATTTTCCTTTCCTTACCCTCCTAAAGGGTAACCCTATTGCACTCCCTTTTCAATGGGAAGTTCCTTTGATGGTTTCCCATTGATGATTATACTAACATTTGCCCCAACAAACAAAATTCCAATCATTTTCACAAATTCATATGGAATCCCCAATTTGGCCATGTATTAAAAAAGGAATGGACCTACTCCATTTTGTTATAGGCCTTTGAAAAACCCAACATAAGAAAGATCGTGGATTGTTTATACTTCTTTGCCCATGAAATCATTCATGATAAGAAAAATATTGTTTAGAATGAATTTTAGAGGAAGAAAAGATAATTGAAATGGGCTAATTACCTTCAGTAATGTTGGTTGACGTTGAAGTTACACAACATTTGCAAAAAAATTGTAAAGAATGTTGAGTACCATGATTAGTCTCCAGTTGGATGATAGGGATTCACACCCTTTATGCAACAAAGTTATGAACCCTTTTGTGACTTTTAATAGGAACTATCCCCTTTGAAATGACTCTTACACCATCCAAGTATACTCCTTCCTCACCACTTCCTACATTTTTGAAAAATCTTACAACAATGTTGTCAAGGCCGAAAGCCTTTCCTTTAAACATTTTTTTCACAACTACAAGTAGGTCATGTTCCTCCATAGGATGGCCTAAATTCACAACCCTAAAACATTTTGATGTATTGTGAATATATTTCAATGACCATCTTTAATCTCCCTTTTCAGTAAACAATTCTACCAACTCTTGATTCATATTCTTCCATGATCCCATAAAACATTTAGTTAATTGCCCATCTTCTACCTTCCTCCCACATTTTTGGGAAATTCTCATAGCTTGGTCACCCTACTTTGTGAAATTGTTGATGTCGCAACCTTAGCCTTAGGCTCGCGACCAAGGCAAGGGCTTGCGAAGGTGCAGGCCAATAGTGAGCTTGGGAGTCACATTTCATGCTCCTAGGAATGCAAGGGAATGCGAGGGAATGAACCCCGACACTCCCAAATGAGCTCTCATTTTGGGAGTTGGAATCCCAATGGACTCCCAAATTTTTAAAGGGCAATTGCAAGGGTCAAAATTCATTGGATTGAGATGTTCCTTATATCATTGGAAAGTTCTTGGAACTTAGATATTTGAAATGGGCTCGCATGACCCATTTGGACACTTAAAACACAAGTTATGGCCAAAAGAAGGACCATTAAAAGTTAGGAATCGTCTCGATTTCCTTGTGTTTAGATGGCTTGCCACATATCAATGGAAAGCTCTCAACGAGGGCTACAACTTTTCTTTAGACCTAATCTCCATCGAAGGTCTGCACACAAAGCTATAGGCCTCCAAAGTCTTGGGACTCCCACTTGGGAGTCTCAGGACAAAATGCCACTTGAATGCTGGCCCCGTGGCCAGGCACAAAGTATAGTATAAGGGGGAAAGTGGTGGCTTCCCCCAAGTCTGGGCTGTGGTGAATGTCCGTGCACCAAAAGCGCTCCAGTTATGCACTAACCAACTTGTTATTTGGTTTGCACATGCCCATGTGAATGATTGAAGTGCTTGTCAATCTTCCTAGTCCCATCCCGAAGCTCCAACACACCCCTTTAGCTTCAAAGTGCTGTGAGCCAGGGAACGTGCCCCAACTTCCTACTCTTTCATTGTTTTCATTTTAAACTCACATTTGAGTCTATTGAGGAGGTTGGGAGTGCGTCAGTTGATTAATTCTTCTTAAACTTCACTTGGAATTTATTTTACGTAACTAATTTTTTTTCCCTTTGGTCATGTATGTTGAATCAACTCCCCCAAAGTTAAAAGATCCCCTTGGTGTCAGCCATTAGAATATTTTGTAGGACATCATCTAATTTGTTGACCTTTTGTTTCCAATGACTTTTTACGAGGACCACACCATATTGCTTACCTTTTCCTTCATTGTTTTGAGTACAACCTACAAAATTATTTTTCCCATTTGCCCACCATGTTTGGTCCAATCCATTACAAGAAAAATGGTTGTTTGTAATCAATTTTTGTAATTAAAAAATGTCATTTGTATGTAAAAAAAATTACAAATGACAGTTTTTAATTGCAAAAATTGGTTTCAAACAACAATTTTATTTTTTCATTTTTTTCAAGTCAAATTGGAAAATAATGACCCAAAAACCATGTCAAACATGTCAAATAAACTACAATATTTGAACTACATATGCCTATGTGATGCCCCTTTGATGACATGTTAATTATGGCAAGTTGTGCTTGATTATTAATATGGATGTTTTGAAATCTAAATTGAATCACAAAATGTTTCAATTTCAATTTCAATTTTTTGTTTGAACAAAAGACATTTAACGTTGAGTAGGTGTTCCATCAAACAACATTAGTTTCACAAAAGGCCCCTTGATTTTCATGATTTACATTTTTTTTATGTTCAAATGTTTTATAGTAATAGGGGACTATTAGACACTTTAAAAATCATTCAAAATACAAGACCCCAATAATTTGATTTTTTTTAAAAACTCAAAATTCAAAGTGTGTTTGAAATTCAAGAATCCCTTACAACATGTAAATGTGGTGAAATCTATATGGTGTTTTTAAAAAAAGAAGTTTATAATTATATATATATATATATATATATATATATATATATAATTTAACACATTTTGATATGTTTTGAAATGATGATCATGTTTCAAGATTAAATGCAAACTCCAGTGGAATTTGTACAATTTTAAAAATTCATATTTACTAAAAAATATTTAAAATGATATATTGGAAAAATATGAATATTTTTAATAAAAAATTGCAAAAAAAATCATTTAAAACTCTCCTTTTATGAAAAAGTTTGTTTTCAGCAAAAGGACCTAAAATAGACAATTGTCTATAGTCTAAAGTAAACACATTGTTTCATTGTTTCTCATTTGGACCCATTCACCTTTAGTGATGTAATTACATTTCTAGCCATTTTTTCCCCCTTTTCCTTTTGATTTCATGCCCTTAATACATCTATCATTTTCTCCTTGTTAACCATTTCACCATCCTTTCCATCAATGACAATGCCTTCACCATTCCCATTTCTTTTTGGCAACTACTTGGGGCTATAGGTTGGTTATGGGGTCCACACCATTTGGGGCAATTAGTTGATTTTCTTTAGATGAAAATTTCACTTTCACAAAATATTATATTTTATAATGTTGAATAAACCCAACAAAATAAGAGCTCTAACAAATTTGCTCTATGTATTTGTTATTTTAACATTAAAAGTAAGGGAGGCTAAATTGGCATTTGTTATTGATTATGTAACAATGTTAATTTAATCATCATTCCTTTGGTTTCTCATGACATTCCTTGCATTTTAATGGCATAAAATAAGTTATGAATCACAAATTTTGCTAAGTCTATTCTCATTAGGTTTGCCCAATAAAGGTTTACTTGGTAGAATCAATTATGTTTAATGAAGGCATATTTGACAACATATTTTTTCACATTCCATTTTTTAATACATTGATAATATTACCAATTCAACCCCCTTGTAACGGATGTGAACAATACACACCATCTTCCAATAGATGAAATTCTTCCATAGTGTTCATCCATAACTCCTAGCTAAGTTTTAATTAACTTTTAGTTAAGTTCTAGTTAACTTTTAATTAAGTCCCAATTAAGTCCTAGTTAAATTCCAATTAAGTTCTAATTAAATTCAAGTAAATTTTTAGTTAACTTTTAGTTAAATCCAAGTTAAGTTTAACTAATTCCTAGTTGATTCCCAATTAAGTTTAATTTAACTTTCAATTAACTCATAGTTGACTCCTAGTTATGAAGGTTCCCAAGAAGGTTCATTATTTGATGCACACATATAAGCTTCTTTGGAAGTTTCTTTGAGTTTGGTCCCCAAAGGAGTATAAATAGGAGTAGGACCCTTCATTTCCTTTAGTCTATTCAACATCAGGTTTAGGCACAATCTTGCACCATAACCTTGTCATGTTCTTTTCATATTCATGTTTGCATATGTTAACATAATAAAAAGTTATGTTCACGTTTGTTTGACACATCTCATGTTCTTGTTCTTAGTTTTTTAATTTTTGTTTTTGAATCACATAATCTTGTCTTGCTCCTTATTTAGAAATTAAATTTAAGCCTTTCCCTTAACCTTAGTTCTCATGGTTTTTTGTGTCCTTGACACCCCCATTCATTATATTAGTAGTATTGGTCACAATGGCCAATTTTAAAACCTACTATTTTTTTATTAGTGGCTTACCTACTTTGAAATTGTTATTTACTTGCATTGAAATGTCATGGGCATGAAAACTATCACAAATAGAAGATTTTTGAAAAACATAAAAATTAAAACAAACTATATCAAAAATAAACTTAAACCTAAGTCCAACCCCAAGAAAATATAATAAAAACAAGGTCATCAAATATGCAAAAAAAAATTCAAATATAATTTTACTTAAAACCCAAAATGAATTTTAAAATGACACAAAAGGAACAAAGCTTAAAGTTAAAATCATATTTTAAATTGGTGTTGAATAGACTAAAAATAGTGAGGAAAATTATCAATATTTATATCTAATTGGGAACCTAGTTCAAAGAACTTGACATGGAAGTTTTACATGACACATCATCCAAGGAACCTTTTAAAGCATTCACCTAATTACACATTGTAGATGAAAAGCGGATAATGATGTACGAAAGATGGATGAAACTCATGCATGAATTATGATCAATGTTGATGATGATGATGTTGGTTTATGTTGGTGATGATAATGTTAGTGATCATGATGTTAAACAATGCATGAACTTCAATTCATTGTTAGATGTCCTCCATGACATGAAGTCACTATCTATCTAGTTATAGGCCACTACATGTTGCTATTAAAACTTGCAAATGAGTTGTTGAAGGCCCATTTTGTCAAGTGCGCCCTTCTTTGCTTTGCCTTGGGAATGCTTACAGACCAAAATTGGCCTTCTATGGCCTATTCTATAGTAGACAAAGCTAGCCTACATCACCAAACTTCTGTCCTCATATGTCAAATGTTTGTGTGTTATGGTATAAAACTGAATTGAATTAGTTATTCATGACTCCAATACCACTAGTAAATTTGCTGGGGGTAAAACATGAAGCCAATTTGATATATAATATATAACCCTACTTAGGTTTAGGGTTTAGGGTTAGGTACATAGATAAAGAATCTACAAATGTTCATATGGTGGATGTCTCATACCTCATTGGGTAACATTGTAATGCATACAAATGCAAAACATATGCTTATTTGTCTTGTGATTAGCCACCAACACACTACGACATGAGCGATGGATGGTGGGTGGATAGGAAACACTTTTTCATTGGCTTCTAGTTCCCAAGCTAACCATGGTGGTTAGCTTATAAGCTTTACATGTGGATGGTTACTACCTATCTAACCATTATGGTTAGATATGGGATGGGAATTCAAAGGAAAAAAATGTTTCCTGTCCATTCACACACACACACTCACACACACACACACACTCATACTTGTATGGTATGATGGTAGGTGCTGGTTCACTCCACCATCAATGCAAATTTGAGCACCACTGTAGATTATGATGCAAAAGCCATCAAACTGGCACTTGCAACACATGCTGAAGGAAGGAGCTCTGATAAAGCCTGTACCTTTGCAGGTCAGTGCACTTGTTACATTTGCAACAAGTGGTGTGTCACACTGTGGCCTTGCTGCCATTTACACTAAAATATATCTTAAGGCAAAAGAAGAATTATGGAAACTCAAACATTTCAGCATGCAAAAAATATAATCTTCAAAAAAGCCTCTAAAAGAAACCAAAATCCTTCAAGACATTATAAACTCTATAATAACTAATCTCAAGTTCCAACACAAGCCAAAATATCATCTTTCAAAAATGCTCATATAAAAAAATAAACCTATTTATCTAGGGGCAAAATCCCCTTAAACTACTATACTCTATAATGAATCTGAACACAATATCCTTGCCTTGGTAGGCAAGGCCAACAACAAACACTTTACTTTGTTGTGATGTAAGTAAACAAGTACCTATTTTGTTGATGGTGCTACTACATACAAAGAATGCACTGACATACTATGGTCAGAGGGGGTTCTAATGTCTAATCGAGTGTGGTGCAGTTCATTGATTTTGTTAATACTCTTGGGTTTTTAATTTTAAAAAATTAATTAAAAATTAATTATTTTAAAAATGTACTTACTTATTTATTTATTAAATTAAAATTTTATTTTATAATTTTAATTTCATAAAGTTGCAAAGAACTTCTGGTTCTGGATATTTTTAATTTTTAGAAATAAAGAAACCCTTGGTTCTGGTTATTTTTGAAAAAAATTAAAATTAAAATTGCAGAATCTCCAGTTCTGGTATTTTGAAAATCTCCAGAACCAAAAGAACCTCCAATTTGAGGTTTTTGATACTAAAAAAAATTCAAAGAACCGGCGGTTTTCATGAAAGAACCGATGATTTAGGGTATGTTCTTTGACCCAGTTGTTTGATTTTTAAAAAGCTCTTGTTAAGAATCAAAACTGGTTCTGTGATTTTTGAGAATCATTGGCCAAAGGTCCTCATATATCTGATCCTTATACCCACCGGTTCTTTCTTTGATAAGAGAGAGCCACCCAACACTGGCCTAATCCTTGTAACTCATGCCCCAAAAAATCCATCCATCAAAAGCCAAAGCACAAAAAACCCAATGAATCCTTCAATCCAAAGGGCACTTAAGAAAAGTCCTTGGGGTTGGAAAGGACATATATTCAATTATCTGTTACATACCATGGTGTCATGGCAAGTTCAAAATTTCAGTGTCAAACAATTATGAAGATGAGTTTGTGAAGATTCCATGTTGAAAGATAAAATATTTTAAACTATTCTAAGAAAGTCTCTTATTTTCATTCACAAAAAAAAAATATCTGAGAAAATATGTATTTGAAATTTTCAACATTTCTAAAAATAATGTAATTAGTATGGAAGCAGCAAGGTATTATCCTTAATAGTAAAGACCCATTTTACACTAGGATCTTAGCCCAACAAATCTCGTACCCAACTTCACCACATTCATGAAGAATATAAAAAGAACAACTTTAATTAGATTGTAATCAAAGATTACACTTCAACAATCCATTAATCATGGTTCATTGGATTTATACACATTACATCTTGGCAGTCAAATAAGACTCATTTACAACAATGCTAATGATTCGTTTGTTCTATTAAATGGTGGCTAATGAAAATTTGTGATGTTGGAGATGTGGTCGATGCTAAGATCGGTAGTTCCTAAATTGATGCTACGTGATTAGATTGGGAGTCTTTGTTAATTCTAGTTTACATACTTGCTTTCATGCATTTAATTAAATATAATTAATTATGTACAATTTAATTCTCATGTAGTAGTTGGGTGTGTTTCATATTCTACACCTTCCTTCACACCCTACTACAATATATTAAATTTTAAAAAATTCCTTCGGATTGTAGATTCTATTTCTTTTCTCAAGGTTTGAAACTTGGTCTTTCCTAGTAGTTTTGTGAAATTGTCTACATCTTGTTCTTGGGTAGGAATATAGACAACTTTTATAACAATTTCCTCTACTTTTTCTCTAATGTAATGGCGATGAAGTTTGATATGCTTGGTTTTGGCATGCAAAATGGGATCATTCACAAGTTTTATCACACTCTAATTGTCACAAAATAATTTGGTGGGTCCTTGTTCATTTCCTAAATCTACATGTATAGTTCTAAGTCATATTATTTCCCTAGCTCCATTTACAAAAGATCTATATTCCACTTTAACAGTAGACAAAGCTATTGTGGGGTGTGGTTTGTTACTTTAGCATATGGGGCCAAGAAAAGACCATCCTTCTTGTTGATTTTCTCTTATCAAGGTCTTGTGCCTAGTCCGCATTCACCCAACCTGCCAATCTTGAATTTGAGTTGTTTAGAAAAAATATTTTGAATTTGGTTATGGTTTTCATTTAAAGCAAGATTTTACAAGTTACATTTAGGTGTGGTTATTATGCAATAGACATGAATATACTTACACAATTAACTAAAAATGATAAGTTTGGTTTAGTGTTAGTCATGTATATGAAGTTGCTTACCATGCTTTGATATAGGGAATTATCCATTTTTTCAACTCCCATATCTATTTGCAACCTAAGGTTTTTTTGCAATGGTGTCTTGTCGAAAGTGTTATTTGCATACAATACTTAACTATAAGCTTATATGCATAATTCCTTTGCAACAATAACACATGTTAAACCATGGAATTCAACAACTTAATTATCATTAAGGAAAAATGTTATCTAATGAAAGTAGAAACCTATCTTTTGTTTGCTTACCGTCATGCTACAATTATCGTCCTACAACAATCATCATCATGCACATATCATCATTGACAAACTTGAAAGAAGACCTTCAATTGGTTGCAGACCTCCAATAGTTACTACCTACTATTAGCAACATTTGTAGACCTTTTGCAATTGATGCCTACCCTGTGCACTGCTTACAAACCCTTTGTGATTACTATCTACCATTTACAACAACGTTACCTTCCTTATAAGCCCCAAATCTTATGTCTACCTCCTTATTACCGCCTTCCAATGGTAGTTACCATCCTATGGTAGAAAGTATTTTCTATTCTAGACATGAAAAATAAAAAGATAATATCTTATTACTCTTATAGAATAAACAAAAAACTACTACATAAAACATAAGAAAACATTATGCAATCTTAATGTGTACTACCTTCCTCCATTATCTAACATCCTCCAAGTAGAACAAAAGAATATGATATATTTTCAACCATTTTCCATTGCAAGAATCAAAGTATAAAATATTTTCATACTTTCCACCTCTATTTTCAATGTCACATACACACTTCTTCCCTAAAAGACCTCTCTTAACCACATTCAATCTAGAATCATACAAAAAAATGATCCACAATTCTCCTCCTTGAAGAATAAATAAGAAACCCTAGAAGGATATTCACCACACAAGGGTTGAATCCTTATCTTCCTAGATTTTTTATCCTTCTAGATCTCCTTATATTCTTAAATATTTTTCTTCTAATCCTTTCACACATCTTAGTTAAAGGAAATCCATCCATCCATCCCTTATCCACTTGGATTAATTAACCTAAATGGCTTCAGCCCCTAGTAAATAAAATATGGTAAGTACAATATTTATCATTAGTAATTAAATAATTAGTAGGATGCCTTTCTAAATAAATTAGACTAGGATATTATTTCTAGTAATTAATATTATTTTTATTAAAATTCTTCCCAAAATTAACTTCTGATTATTCTATCCCATGAAGGTAGTTCATTATACTAATGGTACTACTATTAGAAAACATTTTCACTTTAAAGTTTTCTTAAAATTGTTTTGCCATCTAATAATAATTACCATCCAATGACGATACTACCATCTCCTAACACCCATGGTGTTTTAAATAATATAGGAAATTTTCTTATAATTAACAACATAGCTTGAAATAAATAGAAAAACTCCACTTGGATGTACAAGGACAAAAAATCTAACCTTGACATTTCAAAATGCCTTTTTAAGTTGTTTTTTTTTTAATTGTATTTTTTTCATGTCATATTTAGTTAGTAAGAAATCATCCACATATAACACCATTATCATAAAAGTCCCCCATTCATACAAAAATACAAATTATGATCTATTAAACTTCTAGTCATCCTTTATTCCTATAAAAATTTGTCAATTTTGATGTATCAATTAGCACATCCAACTTCTATCAACTCATAAACTGCCTTCATTAGTTTGTAAACTTTTGATGAGTTTCCTTCACAAGGTAACCTTTCAAGTAACTCCATGATCACCTCTTCATTTACATTTCCATTTTGAAAAGTTGGTTTTACATTTAAATGTTTGATCAACCACCAATTCTGAGCAGCAAGATTCATGACCATTCATATGGTTGTCCACTTGATAGTGGGTGGAAAAGTTTATTAATAATCAATGCCTCATATTTACTCAAACCCTCACACAACAAGCCTTGCCTTGAATTTTTTAAAAGTTCCATTTGTTATCAACATTGTTTTGTAAATCCATTTTGACATAATCAACACCTTTGTGTTGGTCAATCTACTACCTCCCAAGTTTGATTCTTTTGTATTGACTACAAAACTTGGTTCATTGCCTCCCTCCATCCAAAATAATCAATTGTTTCAACATATGAATTTGGTTCATGTACTTCGCCAAGTAACACAAAATCTCTTAACAATGTTACTAGGAGTGTGAACACACAACTTGACTTGCAAAATGAAACTTGTTTTTAAAGATTTAGAAGATTTTCAATGACAATTGGCTCTTTTGCAATTAATTGGTGTTACTATGGATTTATTGCACCATTAAGTGGTGCCATGTTCTCCTACTGCCATGTTGGTAGTTGACCTTGCAAAACCTCTTGTGATGACACACTTTCCTTGTTCCTTAAATCTTTCATTTCGTCATTGTGTGCATGGCATTCACATGGTTGTTCAATGTGTTCACTCTTTCCCTTTTCATTTGGCAATATTGTTAAGTCACCTTATCAACATGTTATAATTGCATGATAACTACAGTCACATGATTAACTATAGTCCTTGGACAAATTCATCTAGCACCACATCTTTCGAGGTCACTAACTTTTTAGTCCAAGGGTTGAATAACTTGTAACCCTTTGTGTTATTCTTGAGTCCCATTAACATGCATTTGGTACTTTGAGAATCTTGTTTTGTTCACTAGTTTTTTGGCACAAGCACATATGTTAATGAACCAAAAATTTGCAAGTGATCGACTCGTGAAGGTACATCTAAATATTTATTTTTAGGACTTATGCCATTGTTAGTTCTCGTAGGACATTTGTTTGACAAATTTGTCGCAATTTTAATGGCCTCTATCCACAAGTAAGCTAGGGAGTCACATGTTAATGTTATATTCTATGTTCTTTCAAGGAGTATTATGTTCTTCTTTTTTGCCATATTGTTTTGGTGTGGTGTATTTGCTTGAATAAGTTGTCTCATTATACTTGTTTCTTAGGAAAATTTGGTAAATTATCTTAACATGTACTCTCCACCTTAATCAATCCTAGGAGTTTTGATCCTTTCCCCTTTCAAATTTTTCACAAGCTACTTGAACTCCTTGAACTTTTCCAGAGCTCTTGACCTTGTTTTCAAGAAGTATGTCCATGTCTTGTATGAATAGTCATTGGTGAAAGTGATAAAATACCTTGATCTTGAAAGTGATTGGCATGGCAATGGTCCACAAATATTTGAGTGAATAAGTTCATTTTTCTTTCTAGCTTTTAGTATGATTTTCTTTGGAACATCTTTGTGTTGTTTCCCTTGCATACAATCTAAGCAAAATTTCTTAACTATAGGTAGTTATGCAAGGTTTCTTACTTCACATGACCTAACCTTTAGTGCAAGACATCTACTTGGGTTGTTTCATCCACCGTGTACATGTATGTTTTTAGGACACTCACATCAAGCTTATACAAGTTGTTGGTGAGATTTATTTTACCTCTTGCAATGATTTTAGTTGGGTTTTTCTAACTCATTATCCAACAATCATCAACATCAAACACTATTGTGCATACTTTATTTGTTATGCTTCCTACTAACAAAAGATTCTTCATGACACATGGCACATAAACAACGCCACTCACACATTTTATTTATCCATTGTAGGAAGATATCACATTGCCTTTGCCCTAAACTTCATGAAATTGACCTCTTGTTGTCCTAACTTTAGAAGTTCCTATGCCCTTTGCGGCACTCATGGTACTAACATCTACTATTTAACATGTTGAATACATCTTAAGTTTAAATATCAGAAATAATATTTTTTATCCTTGCATGATTTTGCTTCAACTGCCAAGAGTGCAGTTTCAAACATTTCAGCAACTTTGTTGACCTCAATGTTTTGGTCTTCCTTTACGTCTTCTGGAACCACATTGACAGAGGATTGGTTGAATATCTTGTTGTCTAGCCTGATCCTGAGCCTAATGACCAAATTCACAGCATTTGTTTCAACTCCTTTGGTGCACTTGCACTCCTCTAGAAACAACTTGATTGTTTGGAGTTGCTTCTCTTGAAGAGCCATTGCTAGAGTTGGGTGTTGTTCTAGATTGATACCTAAGACCTTTTTGCTGGTGGACAAACCTTTTTGGTCCTAATCAAAAGTGTTTCATCCGGGTTTCCTTGTCTGTATCTTGTTTCTTGATGAGCCTCCTCAAGCAGCAATTTTCCTTTGAACTTTAACCAGGCAATTCATCAAGAATTAAAGTGGATTGAATGAACATCTCATAAGTGTTAGGGAGAACACCAAACATTATCTGCACTGTTCTTGCCTTTGAAACAAATTCACCCACATTAGCTAACTGAATTGTAAGTTTTTTAATGTATTTAGTGAACTCTGTGGCAGAAGTGCCTTCCTCCAGTTGTGAGGGAATGAAGTTTGCGAACTGATCAAATGGAGTATTCTGGCATAGTTTTGAGACTCGTATATAACTCCTTGAGTTGCAATAGTATTTTGGATTATGACTCTTCAGTCATGAGAACGATGATTTCATCTCTGACTGCCATGATCAATATACTCAGAGCTTTGATCTTCTTTTTTTGAAGAACCATTCCTCACAATTTTTCTGACAACTCAACCATTATCTCACTACGTGACACAATTTATTTAGGATAAACATGGTTTCAGACATGCTAAATCCACTTTCTGATATTGCCATATTCTTGTGCGACAAGTGACTACATTATCACAAACTTATATTGCACCGATTGATTATGCAACACAATTATCAAATGAAGAAAAGTTCTAGTTAGCTTGACCATGGTTCTAATACCAGGAAGAATAAAAAGAACAAATTCAATCAGATTGTAATCTAATTGAAGATTAGTACGCTTCAGCAATCCATTAATCACAATTCACTAGAGTTATACACATTATGTTTTGGCAGTCAGATAAGAATCAACTATGGTGATGGTGGTGATCTATTTGTTCTACTAAACGGTGGCTAATGAAGATCTACAATGTTGGAGTTGTGGTCGGCACTAAGATCAGTAGGTCCTGGTCAGTCTTATGTGATTAGATTGACAGTCTCATTTGGGATAGTTACAAGCTCAAGTTCCAAGTTGAGTCCAGGTTTTAGGCCTCAAGTTAAGTGATTAGCCTCACTAATCACCTTGTTAGGTCACTTAACTGAATACTTAGAGTTTGCTTTGAACAAATCCTAGAGCTTGTGTATATGGGGCCATGGAGGAAGTTCTTAGTCACATTGGCTTCAACAAACAACTATATATAAACTACAAATTCAATAGAACAATGTCACCACCTGCCATTTTACTCTGAAAGTAGCCAATCAGGATTTGGCTCCATCAAACCATTTATGGTTTTATACTCAAATTCAATAACTGTCATGTATGATGATTGGTTCAGAAGTTGAGAGCTATAACAAAAACACAAAACTCGAAACCAAGATGAAGGCTATTGAATGAGTACTAAACTTTGAAAATATCTGAGATGGGATTGGTATTTGATTGACTTACACAATGCAACCATGAGTGCCTACAGTTGACAATCCTTTCTTCTTTTCAGTCTACTGCTGTAGTGCATGCATGAACTGCTCCCGCATCAATAAGCTTTGAATGTAGCTGTATATGTTTTCAGAGATTGATGATCTGTACAGCTCATAATTGCTTTGGACCAATTCATGTGGTCACAGTGGTCATAGAAAATCATTGCCAGATCTGATCATTGGTAACTGGATCTCACTGAAAGGGGTAAGACAATTCTTACAAGTTTATATCAGCAACAGATGGGAAACTGGTAGCCCTGAAAAGATAAGAGCATAAAACTGGAACCACTGCCTCTGGCTGCACTTCTGACTGGTCATTAGAGATGGTCTTCAGTACCTGAGAAAGAGAGAACAGTAGTGATACCATGTGTTGGCAATGAATTGGTTTAATTTGAAAAACTAATGAAGCTTGGATAAAAAGCTTGTAAGTCCAAGGTGTCACATATTCTTGAGCAGCCTGGAATTCAGTTTTTGCAGTACAAGTAACTAGAAACCTGTAAAGGTTGGACAGTAATTCACCTGATTTCAATATCCTACACTTTTTTTTTGTGAACTATTGTTGTGCTTGTTGAAAGCCATCACCATGGACTGGACATTGTAGTAATCAGTATTTCTCACTTCCACAGATGCAGACGTTTGAGTATCCTGGTGATGTTATGCTCATGCTCTTCCTCAGTATTGGTGGTCTCAATGGCTGGACAAGTAGAATGTGCACCAGAAGCAGACTTCAGTCTCACTGATTGTGCTGCAATGAGCTCAGTGGTAGAACAAGGCTCTGTAGGGAAGATTCCAAAGCCATCATTCCAGTCTGCCATCTCTTCGTGAAGAAACTGCCAGAAGAGTGCACCACCTGCAGCTCCTCCCTCCAGGACTGAAGAGTAAACCTGGTCATAGACTATGTTGTTAAACTCATTCCGAAGTTGGATACTGAACCCTGACTTTTGATCTGAGAGCCCAAACTCTGTAAAGATGACTGGTTGATTCAGGATCTCTGCAGAATGTTGAATGTGAGAAAGAACCCACTTATGTAAAAACTGCAGCTTCTCTGATGGATCTTGGGATGATAACCTACAGCCAAAATCACAGATTTTGTTCAGGGACAAGGTGATAAACATGCCAGAAAATGTGCACGATAAGAAAGCACTAATCTTCATACCTTCTATTGGGTATGTCCTTAAAGGAGTGCAATGTTTAATCCCACATGCACAATAAACAACAGAGTTCAATGGAAGGAGTTCTGCATTGGATCCTCATTACCATTACAACTACAATCACATATGAAGATATGACCATCTCGTCAGGATTCTACAACTTAAAGCTAGTGATCTGAACTTGACAAACAAAGAAAGAGATTGAGAGAGACCATTGCAAGCCTATTCTTGCTGTAGCCTTGTGGTGACAGACCTGTCCAGTTTGGATGCAGTAAGAGTTTAAGAGCTATGGAAGTGAGGGGCAGCCAACAGAAGGGTCACTGCTACATTGGGTTTTGAGGAGTGGAACTTATCTTGGATACAGATGGATTCTATCAGCATGCTCCCTCAAAAGATTCTTATCCCCATAAATATTGCATCATTGTTTACAGATCTTTATCTCATTGGTTCAGTGTGACTGGCCTTCATTAGATCATAGATTCCCTTGCAATGATGAACTTATTACAAGAGCCCACAATTTTTTGAATTCAATTGTAAGATCTCCATAGCATGTGGGAGGCCATGAAGCAATTGAATTAATAATCAGCCCGCATCATTGAAGGCCTTCAGATTTTATGTACTAATTTATTTTTTTGTGTATGGCTTTTCTGCCTGCCACTCTCTCCAATATACACATCTTTGACTTCACTACAACTAGAAAGTTGTCAGATGTTCAAAGATTAGTTCCATCCAGAAACAGTTCCCACAGTTCACACATTCAGGTTTTATCCATACACAATGCAGAGTTACTGATACAGGATTGGGAGCTGAAAAATCCTCCAAAAAGTTGATGACTCATGTCCCACTCTAGGGGTTCCTTTCATCATTTTGAAAGATCTCATTGGATTGGCCTTTCTGTAGCCTTCACCCCATGCCAAGTTTGGATGAAGCAGATACCTGGAGAGAGATTCAGAGATTCCTTGGCTGGAAATATGCGACATACCATGTGTCAGGATATGCATGTGCAGTTGCAAAGTCAATTCCAGGTGCCATATGATTTCGAATGAAATCTGTGCCAAGTGTGCTAGCATAGGAGTTAGGGTTGATCTTCAATTTCCCATTGCTCTTTGCATAGAAACCTTCTGTGCCCACCGTCAAAAGGTGATTTTGATCAAGAGATTTAACATGTGCTGCCATCTCCACAATCCATTCCTGGTTCCAGCAATTTCCCGAATTCGGATTATAGAAATACTTGAAGAATGAACACACCTTGGGCATTCCAAGGATTCTTACGTATTTTGGTTACAATTGCAACAGATACACCCATTACTCATGTGGAGTTGGATAATCAATCACAGTCCAGCTGGTCACTGCAAGCATTCACATTTGCTAAACAGTAACTGCACATGTAGGAATTCCGGTAAAAC
>Ga0209611_10007310_pt1 | contig 17743 bp, 13 predicted proteins | sample S1TSphgellanicum_3_FD_187693 | JGI IMG/M metagenome (GOLD analysis project Ga0209611, IMG submission 187693) | Host-associated microbial communities from peat moss isolated from Minnesota, USA - S1T2_Fc - Sphagnum magellanicum MG (SPAdes) (version 2) | ecosystem: Host-associated > Plants > Peat...
GAAGTTTGGAGGGGGAGACCTTGTTTGGATTGTTCAGTGGGTAGTTCATAATACATGAGTAGGAGCCAGAAACCTCTTTGTGGGTATCCTTGAGACTGGGTAGAATGTGATTAAAATAGAGAAGTCGAATGGAAGATTACAGCAAGCATTCATAGATCCATTGTCTTTCATAGAAATTTGAACCCTTCTTGAGTAGTTGCAAACCAACTTGGTGTACCTGGTTCAGTTGTTCTGTAGAGCCCAGAAGTTGATCTGTGTTGAACCCTAGCAGAAGCATTTGTGTTCATTGACCTAGGTAGAAAGGGAATAGGGGGAAAAGGGAATTAGCAACTCATCACAGACCAAATGAACATTTAGAGCTCTGACTTCAAGCCAAACCCTATTAACATTTTGCACTAACAATACAAGAATGCCACTGTTTTAGCAGCAATCAAGGGATACTATTATAGCAGACTTAGAATAGGTTGATGTGTGCATATTCATTAGGATCCGGCCAAAGATGGAGGGTTAAAAGTTGTGGGACCTCATAATAGGACTGTTGTAATACTGTCTACTTGAAAGGAGAGGAGTACTGAGATTCTAACGGATTGGATTTATGAAAGTAGTAGGAATTTTGTGGACTCTTTCTTTTGGTTACATCAGGACCAAAACATTTTGGCCTCAAGAGCCCTTTTCTTTTCTTCCTACCAAGAGCCCAAGTTTCTTGCACCTACTTCCGGCCTCTAACTACCCCCCTTCCCCATCCTACCTACCTCCCTTGTGGTACTCACCTCCCCATCCAAGCCCCTAAACCACATTCGAGCAGGTTTTCTCTTGTTTCGTCTATTTGTGTGAGATTTTGCAATCATTGCATCTCGTGTAGTAGTATAAAAGGAGGAGGAAGGTGCGCAAGTGTAGCAACTATAGTAAAAGGGGGAGGGCACTATTGCACATCAAGCTTGCAACAACAACAATCACCTCCATTGCTGGGGGGCACATTTTTTTTGTTTATTTGTGTGAGGTTTTGCCATTGTCACATTTCATGTAACAACAACAATGTAATAACAAGAAGAGGAGGAGGGGGAAGGGGAGGACGTGCATGCAACAACACTACCATTGTGCCTACAATAACAATAACCACCTCCATCACTTTGGGGGAGTCAATTTTTTTTCGTTTGTGTGTGTTAGGTTCTACCATTGTTGCGTCTTGTGTAGCAACAACAACATAGTAATAAGAGGAGGAGGAAGAAGGTGCACAAGTGGAGCAACAATAGCAAGAGGAGGGGGAAGGCAATATCATGCACAACAACGTCACCATCACACTTGCAATAGCAAGAGCCACCTCCATCACTTTGCAAGGGGGATTATTTTCATTTGTTTGTGTGAGGTTTTGCCATTGCCACATATCATATAGCAACAACAATGTAATAAGAGGAGGAGCAGGGCGTGCATGTGTAGCAACTATGGTAGGAAGAAGAGGGGGAGGGCATTGTTGTGCACAACAACATTGCCATTACGCTTGCAACAAAAACATTTGCCTCCATTGCTTAGGGGGCCGATTTGTTTTTCCTCCATGATTCCATTACAGTGCTTGTAATAACGTTTTTTGTTCTTCACATTGCCTCCATCACTATGCAATAGCATGGGCCTAATTGGTTTTTTTCTTTGTGCCATAGTCATGCTTGCTAACAACAATAGTAGCAACATAATAGGGTCATTTTTTGTTCTCCACACTACCTCCATTGTCACATAGCAACCAGTGCCCCCATTGCATTTTTTTCTCCTCCGCACCATAACCATGCTTGTAATAACATAAAAACAACAATAGTGTAGTAACACCTGCGGCCTCCATCACATAACAACTCCATCGCTTCCATTGCAAAGGCTAAAATAGTTCCAACGCCTCCATCATTACATAATAGCAACTCTATTGCCCAATAACAGCTCCACCACCTCCATCACACAACAACTCAAGCACCTCCATCATTGTATAACAACAACTCTATTACCCCTAATGCTTCCATTGCCACATAGCAACCTCCATGATTCTGCCATGGCCATGTTTATAGTTGTAGCACAATAATAGGCTACAATTCATCATTTCCATCGTCACCATTGTCACTACTTCCAATAGGCCAACATGTTTTCGCCATTGTCATGTTTGCTTCATGTTCATCCTACTTGTCATGCATGATTCTTGTTTTGCCATCATCCTTGCCTTTGGATCCATGGGAAGCTTTAAAACCTTCTGAAGTTTCCCACTTTTTCTTTTGGTTGTAGGTTGGTGCGTGCACTCTTCCAACCTACCTACCAACCAACCATCACCAATTTGTGCATTCGCCTCATGCTTACAAAGTAAGTTTTCCACTTAACTTCTTTGGTTTTTTTCAACATTTTTTTCAATAAGGGTTTGTTAGGAAGTGAGGAGGGGGAGAAGAGGAAGAAAAGGATGGAACAAAAAAGGAGGGGAAAAAAGAGAAAAAATGAGGAGGTGGAAGAGGAAATTAGACAAAGAAAAAGAAAAATGGAAGTAGCAAGGAAGAAAAAAATACTAGAGAGGAAGATGAATAGTAAAAAGGAAAAAAAGGAAGGCATGTGGAGGAAAAAAGAAAGAGGAAAAGAAGCAACAAAGAAGAAAAAAACAAAGAAGAAAAAAAACCAAAGAGGAAAAAAAAGAAAAAAGGAAAAGATAGAGAGGAAAAATAAAGAGGAAATGAAACAAGAAAGAAGGGCAAGTCGGATTGCCCTTCAATGCACCTTGAAGGTCCCAAATGACAGAATCACACTCCATGAATGTGAGGGTTCTTAATGACCCAATAATGATCGTGCAACGAAACGAACAGAAGGCTACAACTTGTACAATGATCACAATGCAACAAAATGGGATCAGTTGCAAAAGATTATAGAAGACTTAGAAGAGGCTAAAAAACCCTCCTTTAGTAAAGGTTACCCAAGAGCATTTGCTACGGATCCTCAAGATTCCAACTTGGGGGTATGGTAGCATCAATTAAGATGCCTTGAATTCCCATTTGGAAAAGGATCAAAACCTTGGGAATGTCGTTACTTCATCTAGAGTCACCTATGCCAAGAAGGCAAAGGTGGCTTGGGATCCCACTTTGTGCGAGTGGGAGTTTAGCCACAACTACATATGCAACAATTTTCCATGAAAATTTTCCACACTTTCCACCTCCTACCAATCATTTTTCCACAAATTTTTCCACACCAATTTTTTCCACAAATTTTCCACAAGGTTGTTGTCCAACTTTTTTTCCACACTTTCATTTCCCACATTTATTTATTTTCCACATTTTTAACTTTCCACATTAATTTTCCACATTTTTCCACACTATAATTTCCTATATATTTATCGATAATTTTCCACATACTTTCCATGTTGTGGTTTTTCACATTTTTCCCACACTATTCCTTTCCACAATTTTTCCATATTATTGCCACACTATTTTGTTCCACATTTTTTTCACATATTTCCCATGCTATTCATCTCCACAAATTTTCCATATTCTAGTCACACTATTTTTTTACTCACTTTTCCCACACTTTTCCCATGCTATTCATTTCCACATTTTTTCCATATTTTTGCAACCTTATTTTTTTCCAAAGTGTTTCCACACTTTTCCCATGCTATTATTTTCCATACTTTTGCCACACTATTTTTTTCTTAGGCTTTTTAGTCTCTATCACAAAAGTTATTTTTGATGGCCCAAACCTTTCAACTACATCATACACCTCAAGCCTCTTTATTTGGTTCAACTTTGAAGTATAACACTTGGCACAATTTTAAGCCCTTTGTGGCATGTGTTAGAGTATTATTGTTTTAAAACTACTTCTTCACCAAAAAGATGACCTAGCCAATGAATTGCAAATTATTTCACTAAACTAGAAAAATAATCAATCAATAGGCTTCCACTAGATCTTTGAAAGTGCATTCACACATTCAAATAAACAATAAGGTGTTATAGACCTATGTGTTTGATCACGTATGAAAACTTAGGTAATTTGTGTAGCATAAACAAAAGAAACTCCCTAACACCAACTTCTTATATTCATTTTAACAAATCCAAAAAATGAGGAAGGAGTAGGCATAGTGAAAGGATGTATTAATACACAAACTTACCTCACCTAGGTAGATGCACACAAGTAGTTCGACCCATTGGAGCCCACAATTGCAAGGTCACATATAAAGCAAATGTTATCATAGTTTTTATCACAAAATGTGTTTAATAGTAAGGGCAAGAAACATCTCAATTGCCTCTCAAGATTGGAGTGGTGGATAGATTTGCTGATGCTCAATCTATAACACTAAATTTCGAACAATTCTATCTTTGGAGGAATCAAACATAAAGTTCAAAAAAAAGTCTAAACAATAAAAGAAGAAAGACATAATAATCCAAGATGGTGAACTATAAGAACAAGCTTTTTGTAGTAGAATCCATGTTTAATGAACAATCCGGACACCAAATATAACTCTCCCATCAACAACCTTTGTAAAATTTAGTAGGTTTTAACAATAGATTCCTTGCAAATCATTGATTCCTAATGCACATGATTTGGATTATAAACTACTGAATTAGGCAATTCATGAATATAGAGTGACAAGAATAAAATAAGTTAACCTCAATCTAGTGTTGTTGATTGCCATTGAAGTACATCAATATAAAGAGCAAATGAAATGAAAGCTTATAGAATGTGGATTGTTAAATTGCCATTGCTCAATAAAATGTCTCCAAAGCCCTATGGCAAATAAAATAGAAAGTAGTTAAAATCAATTAGAAAAATGTTCACATTTCATTTCTAAACATATTTAAACCACAATGAAAGCAAATACCTTGTCTTTTAGACTTGTTCATTATCAGAATCTTCTTGTTCATCTCATATTAAGTCATGAAGTTCATTTCGATTCAATGTCATTGTCCCTGCCATTTCCTCTTCATCTTATCTTATAAGGTGTCGTCAATGACATCTTCTTGTTCATTTATCCATTCATGTCTTTCATTAGTTGGTGGGGATTTCAGGGCTTGATCACTAGCAAGAAGGACAACCACCTCAATGCCATTAGTCCATGCCCTAGGAGCTTTTAGAAACTTATCAAAGATTATATTGCATTTTGGATTTTTTGCAAAACCAAACTTCTTTTGGGGTTGAATTGATCTTTTACAAAAAGAAACTTGTTCAACCTCATTTAGAAATACAAAAGGTTGGTCACTCATGTGGCCTTCCCCAAAGAGTTTGGAGGTGTCAATTAAGCAAAATAAATAATCTTCCAATCAAGCCATGTTGTGGAACCATTTCACCTTCAAGACCAAACTTCTGAAATCCACCTCCAAATTTTTTTCAATGGTGTCGACATAGTCAACATTTGAACCATTAAACTCTTTAAATTGACAAGCAATACAAGAATCACACATAGTTTGCCATTCATCAACATGACACACTCTAAAATGCCACTAGTATGACCATTTTGTTGTGTAACTTTATGCAACAAAATTGCACCCAATTACAATGTCCATGTATAAAATATAACATAATTTAAATAATAATATAATGGAAACATCACACTTTAGTAATATTATTACAACCCACAAAGTGCCAAATTTAACCATGAATTTAGTTTTTTCCCTTGCATAGCCTTATTGTTGATTATATTGTTACTACCTTTATTTATACCCTTGCACTACCCTCCTATTGCCCCTAATATTGTCATTGCCCTAATTGCTATGCCTAATACTATTAGAGTTGTTCCTACTAATGTTGCTCCTACTTTAGCTACTAATAGTTATGCCTAATATTGTTGGTTCATTGCTTTCCCTATTAATATTCATGTTACCCTAGTTGTTATGCCTAATATTGCTAGAGTTGGTGCCCCTAGTCCTATTGCTTTTATTACCCATACTATTGCCTTTCTCTCGTAACTAGATCAATGAAAAAAAACCTATTAAATCATGTCTTCAACCTTTTAATGTTTTTTCCCCAACATAGCTTATCAACAAGGATTGGCATAGTACATGCAATGTCATATTATTTCTTGGACACTACTCCCCCACTTTCTTTTAGTGTAACAACCGATTCATGAATCCATGTTAAAAGATCTTTCAACATCTCAAGACGCCCTCCTTGGGTTGATTTTCTACCTCCATTCCATAGTTCAACCACATGTGCATATGTTTGTTTTTTGCTTTTCATACTTTTCCATCCATTTTGTCATCAACATTGATTGTTGAATAATATAATTGTTAACCTGTTTGTAGGCTATATCTTCATAACCATGCCGAAATAATCGTTTTCTTCCCTTGCCAACAACCATCTCCATTAGTTGAAACCAAACATACAAGTTAATAAAAAAATTCAATCAAGCTACTAGAAAATTGAAATGAAACCCCAATATGTAGATCATTTAAAACAATTTTAGATGAGCAAAATTGGTACTTTCAAACAGTTGTGCTGGTATAGTTTTTAGTTTTTAGTTTTCAAATTAATGTATGATAATGTTTTTAAAAAATATATATATTTATGTGGCCAAGTGGATATACATACTTGTTTTCCATTCATCTTTTTCCTCTTTCCATGCCTGAGGTGCATATTTGGCCATGTCACCAATGACATCATGACAAACTCCCATTGCTTCTTGCATGAGATATCCTTCACCCATACTCCCTTCCAAATGAAAATTTTGTTTCACAAATCCTGTTAAGGTCTTTAAAAATCGTTCTATAAGGAAAAACCAATGATATAAAACATGGCCTACCATGGCCACCTCTTCAACTAAGTGAAAAATGAAATGAATTTGACTATCAAAAAAAACATTTCCAAAAAACTCATAACTATGGCGGACTCTTTCTTCATGAGATCAAAGTCTTTAACATCCACATTCTTTGAACATACCCAACAAAAAAGTCTAATCAATCTAGACATAACTTGACAAACCCTTTCAATTACAAACCCATAGATGGCAATAGGAAGCATAAATTGGATTAGATTATTATAATCATGTGACTTAAGGGCTTGAAAACTTATCCTTTCAACTCAAGCTATTTTTTAAGGTTGCCCCAAACCCAATGGGTGTTTTGGTGGACAACATTGTCTGGAAAAACACATTTTGATCTACCTTAGGCATACAAAAAAATCTTGTCCTTTTCCACCCTTGCACATTGTGACTATATTGTCCAATTTGACTACATTTCAAAATTACATTTGACCATTTTAAGTTTGCAAGTGGCTTATTGCACTAATTAATGGTCAATATTATTCATAGTTGTTACGTTCACTATGTTGTTCACTTATGAGTATAATTTGGACCTTATTTAATTATTTAATAATTTCAAATTTCTAATGTGGAAATTGAAGTAGCTTTTAATTTTATTTACATAATGCATTATAATGGGTTAGTGATTTTTTCACATATCATCAATTATTAGAGTTGAACCATTCATTTTTAATATATTAAAACCATTACTCACAAATTGTATTTTTCATTTATTATAATATATTAAAACACACACAACTCAATATTTTGTAATTATACTTGAATGGTTTAATGAAAATTTTCACATTTTTTGAACTATCAATATTTTTACATGAATCGAATCATTCACTTTGAGCTTATTGAAACCACTATTCAAACATTGCATATTGCATTTACTAATATATATTGAACACACATAACAACTTAATGCCTCACATTTATACTTGAATGGGTTATTGAAGTTTTTCACATTTTTTTACCTATTAACATTTGCACATGAATTGAATCATTCACCTTAAATGTTGTTAAATCCACTATTCATGAATTGCATTTTGCACGACCATCATAATTTTTTGAAATGAATGTATAAAAATTTGAGAATTCTCACATTTATATTTGAATGGGTTAATGATTACGTCAAAATGTTTATGCATGTAAAGTCTAGGATGCATGTAAACCTCTAAATTATAAATTTTCCATATATTAAATTATTGTGCATATGTAAATTAAAAAAAATATTTTTCCCCTAGTTTGTTTTAGGCATCATGAACAAGTTTATTATTATGAATGTTCATGATGCCACACCAAAAAAATCCAAAAATAATCCATAATTTTTTCCCCATTTTCTTTTGTTGTATGACAAAAAATCCATGTTAAAAAAATGGATTAAAATTTTAAAATTTTAAGTATTATTATTATTATGAAAAATTATCAATATTTTATTCTTATTATTTAAAACTTGTATTTTAAAAATTTTATGTTTAAATATTTAGATGAATTAAATTTTTCATTTAAAAAAAAGAATGAAATGTAAATTGTGATATTAATAATGACATCAATGATTTTTTCAATTTTATAATCTTCTTCAAAATCATCCATAAAAAAATTTACCCATGCTTTAGCTATAAGCCATACATGGAGTTACAAATTTGTTAAAAATATTTTTATATTTTAGATACAAGTCATAAAACCCATTGTATGATTATATCATTTTAAAATATATAAAAATGTTTAATTTTTTTAAAAAAATTGTTGATGTTGATGGCCTTTTTTATGTTTGCAAAATGCTGAAAATTCATCACAAAAACAAATTCAATTACATCATTAATATTTATTTTAAATTTTCAAAAAAATTGGATAAGGTTTATAATGACCTCAAAGATTAAACTTAAAAGTTTTCAAATAAATTTGATGTTAAAATTATTTATGTGCTTAATGTTGGAATTATTAAGATTGATTTAAAACTTTTATTCATAAGAGTAACAATTTTCCTTTGAAATTTGTGATTTCAATTTACATATATATATATATATATATAATTTTCCTTATTTTAAAATATTTTTCCCCCAAAAAAAATTGCCAAGTTAGGAAAATTTGAAACCAAAAAAACATGTTGGTTAGTGGGGGCCATGGGGACACTCTAACTATTGAAGTCAAAATTTTCACCAAATTAATTTTTTATTTTAAAAAAGGAAAAAAATGTAAAATATATTTTTACATCATTAAAAAAAGTACTAATAGGTTGCAAGTTTTTTTCAAAGTTAGGTAATTAATAATTTGTGTTAATGCATATTCATCTTGTTAAACAAATGTGGTCCTCATAATTAAATCATTATATTGATTATTTAATTAATGTTTTTCTTCTTGTGGCCAATTTCTCCCAATTTAAGGGGGCAACAACATTAAGAAAGGATTTTTTTATAAAAATTATTCTAGTCAAATTTAAAATATATGTTTTCAATTTTTTACAATAAAATATAGTAAGTAACCATAATATTGAAGGATTTAAATCAAGTTTCCAACTACGCAACTTGTCTATAGCCAAAATTTGTAATTTTCTTACATGTGATTACCATTTTAGCAAACCATAGATAAAATTTAAAAATTGTACCTAATCATATTGGGGAAACTAAAAAGTTGCCAATCCACAAAAATTGGACATATTTTATGTATTAAATTTTTTTGTAAGAGACTTAATGAATACATTTTTAATTGACATTGAATTTACAAGGATTTTAGGTCAATTTCAACAAAAGATTGTAGATTTATTCATGACATGCAATTTCAAATTATTTTTTTATTCTTTCAAATTTAGTTTTTATAAATCATTATTATTTAAAAATAAATTATTGATTAAAATATTTTAATATTTTGATTACAAGTCCTTGAACCCATTGTAAAATTCTATCATTTAAAAAAAATAGAAATATGTATTTTAAAAAAATAATTTTTTTTTGTTGATGTTGATAGCCCTTTTTATGTTTACAAAATGGTAGAATTTCACCACACAAAAAACCTTTGGTTACATCATTAATATTTATTTCAAATTTTCAAAAAAAAAGGATAAGGTTTATGATGATCTCAACAATTGAACTTAAATGCTTTCAAATAAATTTGATGTTGGAATTATTTATGTGTTTGAAGTTGGAATTATTACTTTAAAATTTATACTCATTTGGAGTAACATTTGTTTTTCAAAATTTTGATCCCAATTTTTTTTTTTTTAATTTTACATTTTCCTTTACTTTGCATTTTTTTTTTCCATTTTTTTCCCAACAAAAATTGTCGAGTTAAAAAAATTTGAAATGAAAAAAACATGTTGGTTAAAGGGGGGTAATCCAACTATTTAAACCCAAAATTTCACCAAATTAAATTTTGTTTCCTTTTACAAAGGAAACAAATGTAAAATACATTTTTACATCATTTTAATAAAGAATATTATAACATCTAAGGAATATGTTGTGATTTTTTTCAATGTTGTGTAGTTAATCATTGGTATTAATGTATTATTAATCTTGCTAAACAAATATGGTCTTGATAATTAAATGGCTTTATTTAGTAATTAATTTTAAAAAATTTAATGGTTAATTTCTGTCAATTTAGAAGGGCAACAACATCAAAGGAAAATTTCTTTGAAAAAAACTCTTTTGGAGCCATCTTCCATCAAAATATCATAACTAACCATAATATTGAAAGATTAAACAATTTTCCAAGTACACAACTTTTCTATAACCAAATTTGGTAATTTTTCTATGGATGTTTAACGTTTTTACAACATTGTAAAAATAAATAAATAAATTTATACCTAATCATATTGGGGAAAATAAAAACTTTCAATTCTTCAAAAAATGGACATATTTTATGTAATGGTTTAAAAAAATTAATGCACTTTAAAATTTAGATTGAATTCACAAAGATTTTAGGTCAATTTTTAAAAAAAGATATTTATTAATTTATTCATGAAATGCTATTTTTAAAAAAAATAACATTGTAATTTTGATTTTTATAAATTATGTAAATTTTTTTGAATACATTATTGAATAAGCTTCAAAATCATCTTTCATTTGTATCATTTGAATAAATTTTGCAAAAACAATGTATGTTGAAGTTTGAATCTCCTAAACAATTTCATGCCAAACATAATAAATTTAAACTCTTTCATCTTTATTAATAAAGCGTTGAATTGGTTTGGTAATTAAAACCTTAATGTGTTTCCATGAGGTTTTGAGTTCAATCCTTGATGGATGCATGCTTTAATGTATCTTGTACAAATGCAATTTATAAACATATACATCATGCTGAATACACAAAACATATACATCATGCTTAAATGGTTGTCAATACATTTTTGTCAACAAAATAAAATAAAAAATCATTTAAAACTTTTTTCATGGCATAAATTTATCACGACATGTCGTGATAAAAATGTAATCCATGATTCCACGATGCAAAAAAAAGGGGGGGTGGAAGAAAAAAATTATATGATGATGTGGCACATTATTCCACATCATATTAACTTGGGACCTTGTATATCCATATCATAAAATTTAAATTAAAAATTATCTAGTGCAACATGTGATTATTTAAAATGACTAAAAGCATTTTACTAAAAATGTCCCAATCAATTAGTCCTTTTTTACCAAAAACAAACAAGTTGCATATTAGTCAATTTTGTCCTATTTCACTAAAAGCCTAGTGAATTTAGGTAATGGAAAAACACAAGATTTCTTCTTGTGGCATGACACAAAGAACCACTCCATGTTTTGTTGATCACCACAACATATGCTTAGTGTTTGATTCTTCCAAGTCATCCTTCCTATAATCTATATCTTTGACTCCTTGCAAATGGAGGATAAGAAAATGGCAAACATTTTTCATGATGTTCATGGGATTGAGCAAATGCTGGATGGGTAATTCCTTCCAATATTCCAATTGGGAGTTCAAAGTTGACAACATGTTTATGCCTAGAATGTGAGAATTGTCAACAATTGTTACCCACAAATTCATCATATTGGAAGTTGTGCATCTATGACGAGGTGGCCTTCCTTCCACCACATTGTCAAAATACATCTTTAAAATTGTATGAAATGGATGGTCAAGTGACAACTCTCGCCTATAATGACCATAGATCATTTTTCCCAATGTTGCTAACCATTGGGCATTGGGCATTAAATTGTTTCATGCACAATGGGCAAGCATGATGCCTTTTGGTTTTTGAACCTAGAAGAGCCATAAACCCTAATTCCTTGTATCATTCACAACCCCTTTTGTTTCCTGTCAAGTTGAAAAGATTCACCGTTGAACAAAAACACTAGGATTGGTTAGGTCTAGGGTACTAAACTAACTCCCATCACTTGTACCTCTAATGGGTTTCCATTCCATACAAATATGTAGTTGATGGGCATGGCAATTTTTTCAAGTTTGCTAGAAGTCTATGGGTGCAAGGATGACCATCTTTTAGTGAGAGGATCAAGTTTGAAAACTTATTAGATCCTTGAAGCATAATGAACTCCATAATTTTCCATATTATTGTTACCTATTGAGGTCAAGGAATAATATTACCTCCCAAGATTCCAAAGAGTTTCACCACTCAACCTTATTCTCTAGTTATTCACTTTACCAATAGGCAAGTACATTGATTAAGTTTTAAAATGGCAACTTTATTAGCATGTATAATACAATTCAACAAAACAACTAGTAGTCTAATCAGTAGAATTCAAAATGACAAAGTACAACTAACCCAAAACCTCACTTCAAATGATTCACACAAATAATGAGGTCCTACTTTTCAATTTGCCTTTAAAATCAAAAATGTAATTAAAAACCTTCATTTGGTCTAAGCATGGGAAATTCATGATGCTTAGAAACAAGTTAAATGGATTCAAGGACCGGTTTGTGTGTTGGTTCAACCAAGTCTAGATAACTCAAACAAGAATTCAGTAAATTAACACTTACTAAGGCAAGTATCATTTTTTTATATCTTATGTTATTAGTTACCTTAGGTACCTTGAGTTTGTTATTAATGTAGGTCCTAGAGTTCACCCTAAGCTATGAGTGTGCCATCATATTCATAAAACTTGGAAAATTCAAAAAATACATGATAGGAGGATACTTGACATGACCTCGACTCTAGGGTAATCATGAAGTGTCCACAATAATTTAACATTCACAATTAGTTGTTGATCAATTATAGGTTTTGAAACATCAATCACTATAACCCCTTACATCCATAAAAGTTGCAACTCATTAATGAATGGTTGTAGATAAATATCCATATTATGAACTTGCCTTCTCCCTAAGATAATGAATGTGAACAACATAAATGCACTTTTCATTGTTGGATGAAGTGGTAAGTTGTAATTTAGCACCACAACTGGCCACATTAAGTATTTTGATTGTTGTAAAAAGTACATGTTGATTACGTCTATAGCTAGGCATAGGCATTTCTTTAAGCTATGGACATTAATCCTCCACAAATTACCAAGTCTTTGAATAAACAAGATCTCTCATCATTCCATCCACACTCTTAGTCACTAGTAGGGATGTGTCCCTAATTTATTAAGAGTTTCACTAACCATTTAGGTGAAATCAACACTAATTTGTTAGATTAGAAATTTAATGAATTCACCAAACCATTTAGTGGTCGACGACAAGTTGATATGGACAAATGAATTCACTGAAAATTAATCAAATTAAAAATTACCACATGACATTTATTATTTTCATTTGAAAAAGTATGAGAAAGATAATAATGATTTAAAACAGAAAAAAACTTCAAAAGACCATTGTTGAAAAGCATGAAATTGCAAGTTTCAAATGTATTTTCAGTCAAATCAAGTAGTTTTTTTTCCTTTAAAATGTTAAGATGTGTACATTTTGGAAAAATCATTTAGAATGAAGTTTAAAATGTTCATTTGGACAAAATATGAAAAAGATAATAATGGTTGAAAAAAGAGAAAATCTTTAAGACATCATTGTTGAAATGTATTAAATTGCAAGATTCAAATGCATTTTCAATCATTTTTTTAAAATATTAAAAATATTAAAGATGTGTACATCTTGGAAAAATCTTCGAGATTGAAGATTAATTTTTTTTCATTTGGACATAGTATGAAAAAGATAATAATAATTAAAGTTGGTTTTTGCAAAACATTTGGAATAAACAATGTATTAAATACAATCATCACCTAATCTTTGTCAAATCAAATCAGGTGGTTGGATGGCAAAAACAATGGGTAATAACCTTGAAATCTTAAGTTCAAATCTTAATAAAAATTTCCATGTGGTCAATGGTGTATGTTGACCATATCATTAACATTGTATGTTTATCATATGTATATAAATAATACTTTTTGTTAAGAATATATCTTGAAATTCGAATTAATATTAAATAAGATATTTAAAATTTTTAAAATAATTTAATTCAATTTTTAAAATTTTAAATTTTAAAAAACATATTAACAACTTTAACATCATTAACATTTTAAAGGGGAAAAAACGACTTAATTTGATTGAAAATACATTTCAAACTTGCAATTTCATGCATTTCAACAATTGTCTTTTGAATTTTATTTTTTAATCATTATTATTTTCCTCATACTTTGTCAAAATGAAAATAAAAATAATTTTTTTTTTTTTTTTTCCCCCCCAAGATATTCACACATAAAAATATATTTAAAAAATAATAATCAATTCATTTATAGAAATTTCATTTATTTTTATTTTTTAATACATTTGAACTATATATATATTTATTTATTTATTTATTCTAACATAATGTGTGAATAAGTCTATTGAAAAACAACATTGATTTTTTCTCCAAATATTTGATTATTGGTAATGATATATAATATTATATTATGTCTCCCCACGTTTTAAACGTATATTTAATCAATATAGATTATATAAATTCTTATTAAATTAATTATAATTATTTAATAATTGACCTAAATGTGTAATATTTAAGTTATTAAACACACACAAAAATTAAATACTTTGTTATATAAAGTATTAACATTATGTAAAAATATTAACATTATATGTAAACTTCTTAATTATTAATTTATACACATATAATGTTTTAGTATTTTTATTGAAATTTATTTTGAAAAATATTTTCATCTATTTTCCTGGAAAGGTATTTTCATTGATGAAAACAAATTTAATACGAACTATAACATGTTTTTAAAGTTATATGAATACAAAATATTTTAATAAATTAATAAATAATTACATTCAATATTTGTATTAATTTATCAATTATTTGAATTTAAAAAATGAAATTTAATGAATTAGGTGTAAATGATTTCACCCATGGTGAAATTGGACTAAGCTAAAATACTAGCTAGTGAACCCATTTCACTTTTATGGCCTTTTAGTGAAATGGTTAACGAATTAGACCCATGTTTCTTAATAGTGTGTGAATCCATCAACATGACTTTGCTTTTCGTAAGGAATAATTTTTTTATCATTGGTTTGATAGGCATGTAACACATCATTTGACACATACACCACAAGTTCCATAAAGTTTAGTGGTTTAGATTTGGAGTTTGCCAATTTATGGAGAGGACATCAATGAATTGAAACGAACAAGCTAGTTAGCTTGACAAAATACACATAATTAACAACCTAGATTGACATTGATTTTCCAAGCTTTGATGTTTGGATGATTTATACATTTGCCTTTTGGGGTGTATTAGCTCCTTGAAGATCTTGCCTATATCAAGGTTCCTCATATTTGGGACAATGCACCAATTCTTCTACCTCGCCTCTAAACAAAACATAATCATTCTTGTAAGCATGGATGAACTCGCACATAACCCAACAAACATCAAAAGTTTTTTTGCATTTTTGTGGGACCCAAGGACTGTGTTTCTAGGAGGCAAAAACTTATCCTTTAACAATCTACACACAAAAAAGCCCATTCATTCAATAACCAATCATTCAACTAAAAAGTAAAAAGGTAAGGTAAATTCTTTGATAAAAATGATGCAACTTTGATCAATAAATTGTAACTTGTCATTCACATGAGCAAAACGTGAATGCTTGTGTCACTCCAAGCATGTATAATTTGTAAATTTAGTAACGATAATAATCTTGACAAGGTGTTGACATCATTGCCTTCATACAACATTATTTACGCTAATATTTGAATTGGATTGCTTTCTTCATCCCATGATGGAAAATGAAAGAAATCCTCAATCATCTTGGCATACTCTTTTTTTTCCATGTGTGTATAATCTTCTATGTTGTTAGTGCCATTGTTTGTTGGTGTTGAGTCACCCTTCTTAGGTGATGGTGGATTGTCATAGTTTGTAAGTGCATCTTGCAAAGAATCCTACATTGTGAACCCATCCAAACTTAGAACACCATCATTTTTCACCTTTGTGCATCTTTAAAAAAGTCATCGATTCATTTAAAGCAAAGGTTAAAATCATAAAACTTACATCATCAACTGCAATTGATGGTCCCCATTTGATCATGTGGTTGCAAATGATATTTTCATAATGAACATGTAACCCTTGTAACATGCACACTAACATAAAGTTCTCCTTTGTCGCTTTCGTTTAGCTCTATGTTGTTGCCCTTGGCTAGAGCTCTCCCCACATTTCATAGTTATGGAATTGAAGCCTTGTTCACAAAACTATGGACAAATTGGTTCCAACCATAACATGACAAATATGAAAAAATGAATGAGGTTATACCTTGTGAAGCTCATGAAAGAATCAATAGTGAATGTTTTCAGAAAGAGAGGAAACACAAAAGAATTCTTCACATTGATATAAAGAAAAAGACAATGCCAATGTTTTTTTTGCAATTTTGTGATGAACTATTCAAGTGGTGATCATCCATGAAAAACAATAGCCAAAACTAACAAAATTTGTGATGGGGATGCATGTAACAATCTCTCAAAACATAAGATATGACAATAAAATAACATTGCTACCATTTCATGTTTTTTTTATTTCGTACTAAATTGCATGCCAATATCAACAATTGGAGATAGAAATGATTGGTGTAACATACCACACAAAAGTTGGTGAAACAATTGGTCAAATTTCCCCTCCATATACCCTCTTGAACCATAATGTAAGTTGCATTTTCCCATCCAAGATTTTTTATGTTATCATATATGAAACAAAATGGTAGAGGAAAATTGGGGATTGGAATTAATGTTTTGACAAAGAGAGAAAAAAACATTCAGGAATCAGAAATAAGTTCTTCATAATGATATACAGAGAGAAACAAATTAAGCAAGTATTTCTTTTGCAATTTCATGATGAACTATTCAAGTCTAGCAAACTTGGAGGTGTCCATTGAAAGCACTTAAATTTGAAGAGTTTCAACACCTATGTCAATACAATCAAGGTATTGTAGAAAGCCTATGCCAAAAGTAATCCAACAAAAAATTAGTCAATGCCAAGCTTTCAATTTCATAATCACAATTAGCTAGCACCTGGTTATAATAGTGTGACAACACAATCTCTTAATCATGGACAAAAGACACTACAAAAGTTTTGAAAAGCTCAAAATTGTTCAAAGAAAGTGTTGGGCATAACATATTTGGGCTACATTTAAAGGTGATCTTAAAGTTGAACTACAGTGCAATTTGCACCAGCAAGGTTCACTTTAAACCACTTGCACTTAAACACATACTCTTCAAACTTTGAATGTGCATCATAAATCACCACCAAGATCTCTTCCAGCTTTCCATAATGTGGCACAATATCTCGAACAATATTCCTGTCATGCCGACTATTTCTAGAGTCCTGAATGAATTGCCCTTGAACTCCACAGTCAAAGGTGCGGCCCCTCTTTTCATCCAAAATGGAAATCTTGAAATTAATATGTGTTAGGCATTGTGAGTCAATAATTTATATGATAATAGAAACTTCATGCCCATAAAAATCATCCTAGAACATTCTAAAAAACTTGTCTGGAATGTGAAGATGAGTTAATATGCCTAATGAAATAGAAAAAAATAAATACCTGAAATGTCTTCCT
>Ga0209611_10007311_pt1 | contig 17740 bp, 16 predicted proteins | sample S1TSphgellanicum_3_FD_187693 | JGI IMG/M metagenome (GOLD analysis project Ga0209611, IMG submission 187693) | Host-associated microbial communities from peat moss isolated from Minnesota, USA - S1T2_Fc - Sphagnum magellanicum MG (SPAdes) (version 2) | ecosystem: Host-associated > Plants > Peat...
GGGCATTCCGAAAGTTTGGGCAGCCTGTAAAATAATGTAAACTTGTCAAGTTTGCAATGTAAAAGTGGAGATGTGAAAATGGTGATTTGACAATGTGAAGTTGTAAATTTGGCAAGGTGCAATTGAGAATTTGATAATTTGTCAATGTTGAATTGGCCACCTAGCAAATTGCAGTAGGCATTGTAGTAGTGTGAACCTAGCAAACTTACCATTATATGCGTATGTTTGACTTGGAAAACCTTAAATGGGAAGTTGACAAAAGAGTAAAGTGAGAAAGTACATGATGACAAAATACGCGTCCCTTTGGTATTCCATAGTTGGGCAGTTCTTTATTTTGACAAAGAACCTCTAGCTCCTGTGCTAAAAACTAAATGATAATTATCTTGGTTTCAATTTCACACAAATATAAAACTAAAAGTCCAGTTCTGATGATTCTTCAAAAAAAATAAGTTCTGGTTGGTACCCTTCCTAGTTTGGAGGTGCAAATGAGATTGCTGGCGTGAAGAAAGAAATAATGGACTTAATTGGAGCGCTTTTCCTACTTGAAGAAACGTACAGTTTTTCTTTTGACCTTTGTTAAAACTGTTTAGCAAAAAGATGACATGTGACATTTGCTCTTTCAACAAGCATAAGTAGGTTGCCCAAACCTTGCCTTCCAGTATCATGTACTTGTGCAAGAAGCTCAGAGCTTCTGAAGAAACATTGTTGCAGCTCTTCACAAAATTGAGTTTTTAAAAAAAATTCAAAATTTGTGTTATTGATGCTCGAAAATAAAAAAGGAAACAAATTAAAATCCTTCTTGAGAGAAGGCTAGAACTCTAAGATTAATTCTACATTGTATGAGACACTAATCCCACACTATTGGGGATTTTATGTATAGGCTAAGGATAGAGAAACAAGCAGTTTGGGGAATGAGGGGTGCAACGTGGGAGTCAATTTTGCCTGACTCAAATTTTTGAATCAACCTGTTCAGGGTCCTTATAGAGAATAAAAATATGATAGAATTCTTAATGGCTCTGATTTTGTTCGTGAAGGAGAGGAAGCACCTTGACGCATAAGGTCCCTTCTCTATTGTGGCCAAATTATTGAGGGTAAATTACGCTTCACATACTTCGAAATAATTCAACAAGTTCTTTATGTGTAGGGTAATGCCTGAGGAGCAGCTCTTTTTTTGGGCGAAAAATCCCAAAAGGCAACAAATGTGAAGGCCCTGCAACAGCCTTGTTATAAAATTGAGATAAGAAAAAGTCAAATCACCTAATCAACCTATTGCCAAGTGGCTACATTGTCACCCTTTAGAAACCCTAAACCACTTTATCATCATTGTTCTTATCCCTACCAGTGTTTAATCACCATCATTGTGTCCATCTCACATGAGCTTTTTGCCATCATGCTTTGTAGTGACAATATTTGTCACCAACATTGCAACAACAACAAAGTAGACATCGTTAACATCTTGTGACACTAGCACAACTAGAAATTGCCCACATTTTTTTGCATTGTGATTTTATAGGTAATGAGATCCATATGCATTGTGATGGTAGTTAATTTAGTATAACTCGTTATTGTAGTGATTGTTTTAATGATTTTGTTTTGAAAAAAGTTGGTCTCATGAATTTTGAGAGCTTATGGTTTGATTGGATTTGAAGTAAATTGGGATTTGGAAATTGGGAATTTACTTGGAAAAGATTTGATGTATGAGTTGGTCCAAAATTCAAATTCCAAAATAATTACTAAGAAGGGATTCGATCATTATGGGTTGTGGCACTAGGCAACCATTTTGACAATTGCTTGCAAGTTACAACATCCAATGAAATGTTATTTCTTGAAACAATGTTCAAGATTTTGTCAAACTCCAAAATGCTCTCATTTTCAATCACCGAACTTGTAGGTATGGCTTGAATGACCAAGTTTTTAAATTTCTAAGTTTATGTTTTTGCTTGCAAGTTCTACATTTGAAGTTTGTTACTTTTAATGTTTCATATCAAGTTTTTGGAAATTGAGATTTGGAACTTGGAACTTGTTGAAATGTCAATGGTAATTTGAATTTCAAAAGTTAGGGTTCAAAGCTCAAGCTTCATTGTGAAGGATTATGTGCACAATTCAACAAATTGGCACATTGTACTCTTTCACTACTTAGGTTCATCATTTGATTTTCAATTGGATGCTTGAAAATTCCATGTTCATTACACCATCTTTTTCAATCTTTGAGGTTTGTAGTTCCTTTCACCTTCTAGTTTAATTTCTTTTCCTTTTCAGTGTATGAACAATTAGGGTTAACTTAAGGTTTAGGTTTCCAAATTCAAAACATTTCAAAATTTTGCTTATATGAACTAATTTATAAACTTTGTGAAATTCTAATTTTTTTGCAACTTTCTTATATTTCTAGGGTTTGGAACTTGATTTCTAAGCTTTTCAAGTCTTTTCAATTCTATTAGTTTTCTAGAATCAAGTCTTGCTAATACTTTTGTTGACTTGTTGCACTAGTAAGCACCATGGCCCCTCTTTAGGTTCCCAAAAACTTCAAATTCAAGCTTCTTAAATTACCTTTTACTAGTTCAAGATGGAATTGGGCCATCTTCTTCATGATCACTATCTTATAACAACCCACCCATTATCTTATCTCATACATTTGTTGAAGATCTATGCAAACAAAATTTTAAGAAAAAAAAAGAATTTCTATGAAGGCTTTCGAAAATTTCAAGATGCATGGATCATTCGCCTACCTTGGGTTGATTTTGTTGTTGGTGATATGAGAAAGTTCATCAAGTTAGATACATGATATGCACATCTATTGAAAAGAAAAACAAGCTATTAGCTCCCAAGCTAAACAACCTTCTCAAGCATAGTTAGTTGTCGAAAATGGAATATTTCCATGCCTGGTGTTGATGCAAGTTTTTATTACATTAACAAAAATCTTGTGCATTCTAAGAATGAAAGGTAATACACTACTAGTCAAAGACCTTTTATTTTGGACCTACTCTAGTGAGATATTCCCTTTGAGAATGGAAGTATGTCCAATTTGCTACTTTTCATCACATCTTTGCTCATGGTCATCCAATGACTGATTTTGAAGGTTTCAAAGTTTCATTCTAGATGTTCAAAGTCTAGAATGTTGGAAGGAAACATTGGAGTGATCCGTTCAGTTGTGGCATGGTAGAGGTCATGCACAATGTGTTACTAGATGCTACCAAAGCTATATTTGCATTTGTTGCTTACATTGGCATTTCTACTAATGAAGTCATGACAATCAACAATACTCAATGGTTGTCCATCCATTTGTATACATTGTCTAGGCTTGGAAAAGGATTCCAATCCTCCTTTGTGTTGAAACAATTGGGGTCCTTGCCACTTCTAATAACATATTTGCTTTGATGATTAAAGCTTGTTTGGATTTTAATGGCATAGGACTGGAAAAATTAGGAGCTAAGTTTATGAACATGGGTTGTGATCAAAATAATGTGTTCCAAGGCCATCAACGTTGGTATGACGTTGTAGTTCAAAGAAAAAGTTACTCCTTTTTCATTGGAATCCACTATTTTGCTCATAAGACAAATTTAGCAATGGTTGATGTATCAAAGTTGCATTTAGTGTGTTGGCTGGAAGGTATTTTGCAAGCACTATATGTTTTCTTGGTTCACAATCTAAAAAAAAATTTGGAATTTCACAAACTTGCTAAGTTGATCGGCACTATAGGGAACAAATTGTTCAAGAACGTGAAAACCTATTGGATCTTTATGTTTTCTCCAACAAAACATGTTTTTGTAAAATACCGGCCATTAATTGTCAAAATGCATGCAAAGAGTTCTAGGAATGATGCAAAAGATTATTTGTGTGATGTTGAACCTATTCTCAAGTTTCCATGTATCCTTTCAATGCTTGAGTGTGTGCATGCATTGATCAAAATTACACAAAACAAGGATTCACGTTTGTGTGTGATTTTGTGGAGTTTATCAAATTGGTTCAACAAGAGTTATACTAATTTTATTGTGATCCTTATGCCAAGTATGAGGATTTGGCAATTTCATGAATTCAATTCAATCTAAGCTTTAACCAGTCATACCCTTCTTTTGAACTAGGTTTTTTATTTGAATGGTGGAGAGGACATTGTATACCTTGCATTTTCATTTGTTGATCGTAAGTACCTTGTTTCCCAATCCCATGTTGATGGTGGTGGAGAAAAGTAACCTATCACTAAAGATGTTTTTAATTAAGCCATAAACAACGTAAAAGATGAATGTGAAGGTGTAGCTTGAGGCCTTATTTTAGAGCTTGAACACTATTTCCCACAACATGAAGTGATGATAACCTTTGGTGTGATATATCCCCAATTCTAGGCTACAAATTCTAGAAGCAAAGGACAATGTCCACATTCACTTGAATGTGTTAAAAGCCACATTTTGTTTGCCTCGCAAGGTGGGTGAAAATGGGAAAATTTTGCCTCCTTTGCCTTCAAGTCAAAACCTTGATGTGCAAACCTCTTTTTTCAAGGTCACCATGTTGCATAATGCAAAGTTAATTTTGAAGGATGATAATTAGTTCAACCTTGTTATGTGACTTTGATGCAAAAATTTTACATTTTCCACCTTCAATCATAAACTCTCATAATACATTAAGTTGGTTGAAATTGCTATTGTCTAGGTGTTTGGTTTTGTTGAGAACGAGTGGACATTCAACACTGTAAGTTTCATGAAGAAGATATTACAAAACTAACTTAACACACATTTAGACCCATGCACTAATTCTAAAGTTAACATTTTTTTACTATGCAAATTTTTTTGTATGAGCAAGCCATTACCAAGCGGGTTGGCAAAATTTGCTATTGTGCAAATGCATAAATGATAGCATCAATGTTAATGGAGCTTTGCAAAGTGCACATTCGAGTGCCACACCAAATTTGGATGTTTTGGGTGTTGCAATTTTGATGTTATTGTGATTTGCAAGTCACTATTACTCATATATAGATTGTTGCCTTATTTTTATTTGAATCACTTACTGAATCTGTTTTTGTTTGCATTTTTTTGGTCTTGCATTGGTTATTCAATTTGTGCCTATATTTTTTCACACTTTAAGGAATTATTATTTTTAGGAGGTGCATATCATCTGAGCTTTTGGGATGGTTTTAAGATTGAATGAATGAAACAAAGGGAGTGTTCAATGAATGATACTAGTTTATCACAACTTTGTTCTTGATGTTCACAACTTACAAGATTTAAAAAACAAAAATGGCTTTAGGTCAGGTGACAATTCATTATTTTGGGTTCTATCATCTTTCAACCTAATTGTTTATTTACAATTCCATGCCATATGGTCTTGAAATGATGAATTAATCTCAAATTGGTTCTTTGCATATGGATTTCAACTCAATCAAGGAGATAACATTTAAAATCTTCAATTTTATTTTATTTTTGCAAATGGTCTTCATTGAAGTTTTGATTCTATCCATGGTTTTGATTCTATCCATCTTGTTGTCCATGCCACATGGCAAATTCAAATGATGAATGTTGTAGAGTTGTTTTTTAATTTGTCTTGAGTGTAGGAAGGGCAATGCACAGGACCCTAATGGGGGTTGGGGTTCAAATCTTGAGATATAATTTGAGTGTCCACTTATCATTCTGAATGTTAATTTTGTAGGTGTATCCTACTCCAATTCACTAAATTCCAGAAATTCACAATGTTGTCAATTTGTCTTTGGATTGAAATTTTGTTTGCAGGCTCTTCTTAAATTTTAATGCTTCTCAAAATTAATTCCAAATAGAACCCATTTGGGCTCTTAACAGACGTAGCCAAATGTAATCCCTTGACAACACACATGTTGTCACTATTTTCAATCACAAGTATTCTAATTATAGCCTCTATATATACAATTCTTAGTTTGGTTGTAGCCACTCTGTGGATATGTCCAAATGACATCTCGCCATCCCGGCCACTCATTAAAATAAATAACTTGCGAAATCAGCTCCCCCTCCCCCGCCACACATATATTTAGCCATGTATGCCATTTGAAGCCTTAGTTCTATAGCCACATTAACTACCAGTTAGAATTGAAAAAAAAATGGCTGCTGAGGAGCTAGGATTTCTAGAAGTCAGCGCCCATCTAAGGTGGAGCTGAAGGTGCTTACTTTCGAAATTCCCTTCTGAGGGGCATAAACCAATTGATGAGATACAAAGTTATAATATCTTGAAGGATTTTGGTTTCCTTTGCTCATTCTTCTTCGCTGAGAGCGCGAGGAGCAGGAGCAACAATGGCAGGAGCAACAACCACAACGCGGCAACGACGACGGAAGGAGACGACGACCTAATGAGGACGAAGGACACATTCTTTACATAACAGTAGCCTGAGGATAGAGCGTAACGCTCGTGCAACCTGTGTCTATCCTCAAGTACGACAGAGGTCAGAGTTTACACTAGTGAGTTAGTCTGTCTTCAAGTACGGCAGAGTTAGAGCTTACACTAGTGAATTAGTCTGTCCTTAAACGGTAGAGGTTAGAACTTACACTAGTGAGTTAGTATGTCCTCAAGTACGACAAAGGTCAGAGCTTACATTATTGAGTTAATATGTCCTCAAGTACGGTAGAGGTCAAAACTTACACTAGTGAGTTTTGTTGGTCACACTTGCTTTGGTGGGGTTGAGGAGTAGCGTTGTGGTGTGGGAGGAAGAATATGGCAGCTCAATAGCAACTGACGACTCCTCATGACCTTTTGACACAACATTCCTCCTGACCAGCAACTACTACTGTTACTTTCCTCTTTTTCTCCGACTACTTCCTCCACATCCGGCCCGTGAGCCAAGGCTACATACTGAGGAGCATCCATAGTCAATGGAACACCTAAAACTCCAAATTTTAAAGATTCTCCTCTAGGTTGAGTTTTCAACATAGTTGTTGTAATTCCTCGCAACACAAAATTAGGGTTTGCTGCTCATCCAGTTGTAACAAGCTTCAGTTACCTACTTACTTGGTTTGTTGTGAAGCTTGGAGTTGGGCGGGGAATCTAGATTCGTTCACGCCAGTTTGATTCTTCCAAGCAGCAGTAGTTACAAGTAACATTGAGTAGTGGATCAGTAAAGGGGTTTAGGGTTTAGGGTTTTGGTTAATGATGAATGCCACGGTTTTCGACGCTAAAGCATGGGAATGGAACAAGGACTCGTTGATGATCATGGAGATGCAAGTGGTTGAACTCCAGGCACTCTGTACACGCTACAACCTCAAGCCTGCCAAGACTAGCAAGGTAGTCGCTGCAGCAGCCATCGTCAACCATCTCATGGCCCCTAGGCCGATGTGGTGACGAAACAGGATGTGCACAATGCTATTGAGGTCACTATTGAGCAGGTTGCGGAAAACATTCTGGCTCCAGCAATGGAAGCTAAGATTGTGATGTTAGTGGCCAAGTCGAAATGTTGCAAAATAAAGTAGATGAGATGGCTAAGAGCTTTGATACCATGCAGGATAGTGGGGAGAAGTGGAAGGAGGTCGTGGGTAGGAAGGTTGACAAGGTTGCCAACAATGTGGACCGGGCAACGGATGTTGACCTAGTCAAGGCCAAGGAGGTAAACATCCGGGTCACCGGGTTGACCATGAGCAAGGGGGAAACCTCAAAACAACTTATGGAGTTGGTGTAGACGAAGTTGCTCGACATGTTGAAGGTTGCTGACCATGTGCAAGTGTAGAAGGTGCACCGACAAATGCCATCGGGGCGATTGGATAAGGCCACTAACAAGGCACCAACAGTCATCATCACGTTGGCATCAGTACACGACAAGTTCACGGTGCTGCACGCTCGCAAAGGCCTGCACGACACTCAGCTTAAGCTCGACAAGGACCTGATTCTCGTTCAGCAGGCCTAGAAACGAGCTGCTTGGGCCACCTTCAAGGAGACCAAAGAGGCTAGCGAACGGGTTTACTAGCGTGGGGCCGATCTTTACATCAACCACAAAGTCGTAAACTCTCTTACTGCATAAGGGGGCGGGGGCCAGAGAGATTTGCGCGTGTGCCTGTGGAACTTCCATGGGGCCGCTATCACAAAGCTAGAAACACATGAACATCTGCTTGACCTATTTCAACATGTTGATGTTGTTGTTTTGACAGAAACACATCACTTCCCGGGCGATACATTCCCGGTCTTATCGGGGTTCTGTTGTTTTAATGTTGCCAGGCTTGTGATTCCACAGGGTGTCGTTCGAAAGCATAGTGGAGGCATTGCAATACTAGTCAGGGAAACATGGGCAAATAGTACTGTTGTTTGGAAGACTGCAAGGGATGGGACTAGGATTTGGCTATGCTTGGGCAATGCTTTCCAAAGGCCTTTGTTCCTATGCATAATATATGTTGCTCCACAAGGCTCGCCAAATGCGGATAGCAGCTTGTTTGAACATATATGCCAAGAGGTTAGAGAAGCCATGAGCTTAAACAGTGTGGTTCTTGCTCAGGATTTCAATGCAAGGACAGGCACAAACACTGACTTCATTGATTGCAGTCAACTAGCAGATGTGCTACTGGTGCCACATGCCATTGAGGACACCCTGCCCAACGATATGTTGGAACGCCAGAACCGCGACACCGTCATAGCTGGTTGGCATCGTGAGTTCCTGGATTTCTGTAGAACTACTGGGCTGTTCATCCTCAATGGCCGCACACCAGGAGACATATCAGGGGAGTACACATGCCTATCAATAAAGGTTTTAGCACTATGGACTATTTTCTTATGACAGCTGACCAATTAAAGGGTGTCTAGTGCTTAGAGGTTAACTGCGATGAAAAGTACTTAGGTCACAAAGATGCGCACTCTAATCATAGACCATTGGTACTTACAATCACATAGCAGTGGCAACCCCCTCCTGTTTAGCAAAAGGCAATCAAACACCTACCACGTTTCAAATATGACACTGCCAAAACAGTCGAGTTTAGCAGCAGTGTACAACATAACATCGGTGTCTGGGCAAGCCCAGATGTACTTGATGCATCTGACGTACAAATAACAGTCAATCTGTTACAACAGTGCATCACATAATCTGCAGAAGAAGTGTTTGGAAATAGACAAGTGGCCTTAGGAAAAGCAATAAAACACAGCCACAAACCCTGGTTTGACACAGAATGTCGCCAGACCAAAAGCCAATTTGCTAAATTGTCACATGCGCACCCAGATAGGCAGGTCAGACTTAAGCAAATGAAACAGTTGTACAAAAGGAAGAAACGTGCTTATGATGTTCTCAAGGCTAAACAATTATGTGGTTTAGCGAAGGCGGATCCTGTAGCATTCTGGAAGCGGTATCGCAAACGCGCTGAGGGTGTCAATGGCATCACTAGTGAAGCGCTCAAGGATGGCTTCTAGCAACTGCTCCAGCCTCCGGCGGCACTAGCCACAGCAGGAGCTGTGACAGGTGCCGCTATTCAAGCCCATGTGGTCTCCTTTCCACCCAATGGTATTGATTATGAACATTTGAATGTTGACATCACAGTAGTTGAAGTACAGCAAACATTCAAAAAGCTAAAACGACACAAAGCTGCAAGCATTGATGGCATCAAACCAGAGTTCCTTTTAGATGTGGCTGCTGCCCTGCAGCAACCACTATTGATTGCTTTTAACAAAATTCTGCGCAAGGGCTATTGTGAATCACTCTCTGTTGGGATCATACATGCACTGTACAAAGGGGGTGATTGTAGTCAGTTTGACAATTACAGGGGGATCATAGTAGGACTAGTTTTAGCCAAGGTGTTTGCAATGATTCTTGAGTCCCGCATCAGTCAATGGGTGGAGACCAATGATTTACGCACAAAGGGACAGGCTAGTTTCAGAAAGGACTTTAGGACAACAGATAATTTGTTTATTCTTCGCACTTTAACCGAACAAGCCAGATTTTAGAAAAAGAAGCTAGACACTTGTTTTGTGGACTTCAAAAAAGCCTTTGATACAATACCAAGGGACTTGTTGTGGCAGGTGCTGGAGGAACTTGGCATTAGTGGGTGGATATTGGAGTGCTTGCGTTCCATGTATTGTCAAGACTAAGCCTGCCTGCACCATCCAGAGGAGGGGCTCACGCCCACTTTCCTCTGCCGCATCGGAGTGAAGCAAGGATGCCCCCTCAGCCTGTTCATGTTTGGCCTCTTCATAGATGGCCTAGAGAAACGGCTGAATGCTTTGGAGGGTGACACACCACCAATGTTGGGACAGCTAGCTGTTCGTTTACTTTTGTATGTAGAGGACTTAACTTTCATGTCACACATTCCTGCTAGATTGCAGAAGCAACTAGATGTCTTGCAAGTTTTTTGTTTTGAGCGTCAGTTGACTGTGAATGTCAAGAAAACCAAGGCTGTTGTGTTTGAAGCACGCAAGTTTGTGTGTCAGGCTTTTCAATATGAGGGTGGAACTATAAAGCAACTAAACTCTTTCAAGTATCTAGGTGTTGAGCTACACGGCACAAAAGGTATGCAAGCGGCAATACAACGGTTAGCAATGTCAGGGAAAAAGGAAATTTTTACATTGCGGCGCAGATGCGCAAAGCTGCACATCTTTGACCCAGCATTACAATGCCAGCTGTTTGATGCACTAGTCAAACCAGTGCTTAGCTATGGGTGTGAAGTATGGTCAGACCACATGGCACGCGAACAGTTAGAGGTGGTTCATCAGGCTTTTCTGAAGTCGTTGCTGGGGGTCAGCACCACGACATCCAGTTACGTTGTGCTAGTAGAGTTTGGCAGGTTTCCCCTAGAAATATTTTGGTGGCAATAGACCATGCATTTTCTTTCACGTGTTTGTTTTGAGGTAGACTTAGATCGCATGTTCAGGCTAACTTATGATGTACAGTTGCAGTTGCTTACAGCCAGGTGAAATGTCTTACTCGGGAACCAGAGTGCTGTGGGTAGAAAGAGCTGATTGCTTGCTTGCTGGCTAGCACAAGTAGATGAATGACTGTCGACGTACAATTTGTGCATCGATAGTGATCAGCTGCCACCATGTGTTCACCTCAAGCAGTTGGCTGAAAGGCAATACATTATACACCATCAAGTGGTTGCAACTGACTCTAGCAGGGTGAGAGCCTATCTGGGGTTGAATAGCTCAGCATAGTATGGGTACAAAGAATACCTCTCCAAGGTAGACAATGCACAGCTTAGGAGAAGCTTGGCACGTTTTTGTTGTGCGAATCACAAGCTGTAGATTGAGTAAGGAAGGCAAGTCAAGCCAGTGAAGGTGCCGGTGTAGCAGCGTTACTGCAAATTGTGCAACTTGGGTGCGGTTGAGGATGAGGACCACTTCTTGTTGGTTTGCCCTGCCTATCAAAGTGTTCGAGAGAGGTTTAGAGGTTCATTGCCACTAACTGCCATCACACCTTTGGCTGAATTGCTGAGCTGTCAGCAGCAAGGCATCCTTGCTAGATTTTTAGTGCAATGTTAGACGGTTAGATCTGAATTGCTTCATCAGACTTAACGTCAATTGGGCTCTGGCCTGGGCGCTGTTTGGCCCACTTAATGATGCTAAATTGTAAGTAAGTAAGTAAGTAAGTAAATAAGATGTGATTTTTTATTTCTAAAACTTTTCCCATGTTACCAAGTGGATGTTTTCCAGGGACCCATGCGGCATCATAGGGAAAAAATGAGGTGGGCCATTTTGGAGAACAAAATGTTTACACTTGTAGGTGTTTCATATTTAAACTACCTCTTGAGAAAAATCTCAGAGGTTTTTACATACAGCACTGGAGAAAATTTGTAGTGTGTGGAGGGCACCTTATATCCATCAATTTCCCTCCTAGAAATTGGGAGGGATATTACTCAAGGATGGGAGGAAAATTATGCCTACTATAGGTGTAAGAAACGTCCCACTATTGAGGGGTAGGCATAAGAAACCTCCCATTCATACACCTAGTGATCTACATAGTTTTGGTTCACGAAATTTTCTGCCTCATGCTTTAGATAAGTAAAGCCCATGGGTGGAGGACATTCCCAAAATTTGGGGCTGACCCTGGCTATCGCCTTGTCCTAAGCCCTTATTTTGAGAATGCCTACATCCTAGGGCTTTACCCTACACATAACGGACCAATAGTAAACCAAAAGAACCTGGGCCTAATTGTGTTGGGGGAGCTACTCATACAGATCCCCTGTTTTCTTCATGCTTGGAAAATAAGATAATATTGTCTCCTCCAAGAAAGGTGGTCAATGTAAGACTCTAAAGCCTAGAAAGAGGGGTTCTAGAATTAGTTAAATAATATACAGAGGGTGTTAAGTAGGCTTGTGTGTAGGTGTGAATGTTACAGCAGAGGAAATTGCTGGATTTGGTGGTCTGGATTTTTTTTTCTTAGATATATTGAGTGAACTAATAGTTAAATGTGTAATGAGGTTTAGTAGGTTTGTGAGAATTTTAGAAGATTGACAGAAATCATAGCAAGTGATCAATATATTCAATGTTCAGCAGAATAGGGTTGCCTTGAGGCTTGAAGGTTTTCTTTCCAAGCACATGGGATTGCCAGATTTGGTGATCTGAGTTTATATTCTTATTTATGATGAGTGAAATAACAATTCCATGTGTGATAGCTATTTAAAGACAGGATTCTTGCATATTACTTGTGCACTTTGTTGACATAATGATCTGCTTGTCTTTTCACCAAAAAAGTGACCTTATAAGTGGAAACAAGTATTCATAAAGCACATTCCTATAAGTACCTGGTAACTTGGAGAGCTAGCTTACAACACTAAAAGCTTTTAGAATTTGGACTTAAAACTCTAGAAGTAACAGAAGGCAAATGGTTTGATATTCCACTAATTTCACAGTCCTATTTCAATGTTATGCATCTCATTTTATTTTGTTTCTGTGCAATTTTGGTTTGATTATGTTTGCCAATTATTGTGTATAAAGTGAATGAGTAATATGCATTGAATTTGTGTTGCTAAATATCATTAAAATTAATATAAATATCATCACATGGACTTTGTGCATATTTACCTTTATTTCTCAACTTGTCAAGTTGAAGAACAATATGGCAATGAATCATGTTGACATTGAGGTCCTGAGTCCTCAAGCCATGACCCCCAGTACATGTATTGACTTAATATTGCAGACTAATATGTTTTCTACTCCATTTATGGTAACAATCATTTGTTCTTTGCTACCTGAGGGGAGGCATCAAGTTTTTATTGCGAAAGAGAAAATCTTAGTAAGCTACTGGTCCCTCAAAATTATGATGTCTGAGAGGGTGGTGGCAGAAATGGATTTGAAATATAATCTGATAGTAAGGAACAAAACCCACTACTAAAATAAATACTTGAACTTTGCTGGAAACCAGTTCAAAGTTCCAACCAAAAGCCAATCATGCCAGATGCTCTCTACTGGTAAGTATCCAGTTTTGAACTTTCAAGCCTGGAATGATCAGTGGCCTCTGCCTGTGGGTTCACTAAATTAGGGCAAATGACCAAGTGTATACTACATACCTACATACCTTCTAATGGGTGGTTTTTTTTCCTTACAAATTTTGTTGTTTTCTGGCAAAAAAATTGGGAAAGTTTTGGAAAATTCTGTTTTCCTAGGGTAAATTGGACTACTGTTGCTAAATTTTTGGAAGCATTTACCAAATTTTTGATATCAAAAATTTGAAAAAACAAAGAGACACTGGTTGTAGTAGTTAATTTACCACTATTATTTTGTGCCAAAAAGATATCCCCTAATACCATTGGGCACAAACTACAAACCAGTGTTGGTGGTTTGGTAAAGTGTTTCTTTTTCCCAAATTTGTGATGTTGCCCCTCTGGCGATCTTCCACAAGGAGATTTATCCATGTTTGGCTATAGACCAGCTATGAAAGTAGAAATTTATATTAAATCCTTTTATATCCTGGCTACATGCTCGAACAATGTGTAGAAACATGGTAATTTTTTATAATTTTTTCTTGATTTCAGAGATTTTAATAAGGGAATATTTGAGAGAATATTACATTTTTCAAAAAGAATTTCGCCAAATGGAGAATATTTGCCACAAATTAAAACACTGGTCTGATATGGTATTTTTGAAATACTACATGGTTACTGGGAGTAAAAATTTTGACATTTGATTTCAGATGTGGTTTTCACATACCTATTGAAGAACATATAATAATTCGGTACCAGTATAAGTTTAACAATATGAAATGGTATGCCCATGCTTGTAGGAGTCAGATCTAAACCTTGATCCTAGTACTACGTGGTTGTAAATTTGAATATAGTTGTGGATGTTTTTCTAAAAATTAACAAACAGAGAAATTATGAGGAAAGTTGTGGGGGGCAACAAACAAGCATACACTCAACAACACAAGCAAGCATTGATTATTGTAGTGTGTCATACCACCATATCCGTCAGCTATTAACATCTAAAACTTGTGCCTCCAATTCATATCTATTTTCTCATTCTTCTTAACAGCCATTCTTCTGCACTTGGTCTGGTATCATCAAAGAGTTGCAAACCCTAACCCCAAATTGGTAAGGTCTTGCTAGGATGTTGGATTCAAATGGACTCAGGAACACCATTCCCAGACAAAAAAATCAAGTTCATTAATCAAGTTTAAAAATCAAGTAGGGTATGTCATAAATAACTGAATAGTAACTGGGGTTTTGGCATACCAGACCAACACAGGTACAAATTACAATATTGGTCTGGTACATGTGGGATGGCATGTTATATGCCCATGTCTATTGCCTGATATCAAGTAACCCATCAAGCTTGTGTGATCCAAGGCACTGTAGCCTTGTACCAGATTTGCACTGAATATGATACTGATACATACTTAGACCTAAACTATACTAGATGGGTACATTGTTTATTATGCATATTGTCACAATAACCATATTCCCCAGCTTTTCTTCTTTGTTCTCCTGGTATGCGCATGATGTTTTGTTCTAACAAACGTGGAGGTGATGGCAGTGAGTGTGGGGATGTGTGCACAAACATATCTCTCTGCTACCACCACCCCCATTCTTTTCAATGTTGTTGTACGAGAGCTTGTGAGGTAACTTAATTGTCAATACCAAAATAATGCAGCAGTGGGAAAAGAGCACAGTAAAAACATGTTGAATTTTTGGTATGGATATCATTCACATCTTTTATGAAATGATACTCAATCTGTTGTACCTCCATCTGAAACCAATGCCTAGCTACATGAAACCATCATCATATATTTTACTATGGGCAATTTATCTTCCTCCATTTTCCCCCTTGTTCTTTTCTATTTGATCTTCTATTTGAAATTGTCTTTAAAACAAGTTTTTTTGAAAACAAATGTCCATTGCTTGGTTTGTGTTTGTGTGTGGTACTTTTAAGGGATCCTCTACATTTTACTGCTACAAGTCTCCATCTGGTCAGTTGAATAGCAACTATCACTGTTTCATTTTATATGACATTCAAATCAATTCAATGAAAAGGGTTAGATTTGCATCTAATTAGTCTAATTGAGTCAGTTTTTTCTTTTTTGATATCACCTTCTAATCAACCTCAAACGTAACTGACAATTGCACAAGACATAATTTATATCAATGCAAAAGCATTGGATCCACAATTACAACAGATAAATAAATAAGTTAGGGATTCAAATCGACCTTTCTTTTCCATTTATTGACATCAAGAATATCCTAGCTTGATATTTTCTGCAATCCAATGCCTTTTGATGCTTGTTGGTTTGACTGTCAATCCAAATGACATTGAGATTTCACATCAATGTTATGCGTTTACCATTTTGTTTTAGGAAAGTGAGTTCAAATTCTTAACAGTTCTTAAATACATGGTTGAAAGCATTGAATTTTGGCAATTCTAGGCAATACCTCACATGGCCTAGCAATGAACTGAACCCACAACCACTAGCAAGGTGCATGGGATCCATAAAACCCAACAAGTTGAAGCATTTAGCTTGAGAATTTGTCTTGACTACATCATGAACTAACACCTCAAGGCCAATTAACCTTCTATGTAGGCCTTGTTTTCAGGCAATTACTTGGACGATAATGAAAATGGTGATTTCATAGCATGGCAATGTGCTTTTCACTTGTCCCATTCATTGAAGATCCAACAACCAAAACCAGGCTAATGTAGTGGGTGGTTACTTTGAAACTCACAAGTTTAGCTTAAACTTCAAAATTATGTTATTTGAATGTGATGTTTAGTCAAATTAATAGTGACAAAGATTGTGGAATGTTGTTTCAGGTGCACTAAGGAATTCTGTGACTGTCAATCTCTTCTCCTATTTGAGTTTTGATATCAACAAATGTTCAGATAAAAGTGTAATTAGCATCTTTTTTTCCAGAGTGATTTTTTTACCCTCTTTGATAAACAATAAGTTGCCAGACATTGCAACCCTGCTCTCAGCCTCCACTTTGAAGATGGTGTTCGTTCTTGCATGCATTATTGAAGATGCTAGCGGTCTATGTTCTTGATGGGAATTATTTACAGAAGGAGAAATTGAGGCTTTTACACATTGAGTCATGCAGTTTTTTTCAGTCCCTCATCTCCTTTGAATAACCTGGAGCCATGTTAATCTCCAGCTGAAATCAAGGAGCCTCTCCCCAACATGAGTTTTTGAACAGGTCAGAGCTATTTGCTTGGAAAGTTGCTGGAGCAATTTCTCATACCTGGACCTAACCTTGCATGCCTTCCTCATGATTTACTATCGTCCCTTCACATGCACTACAGTCACTAATCACCATATTAACTACTTGATACTTCTGATCTTGCAAACTGAACCTCTTTTGTAACTGCCGTTAAGGCAGATTAAGTGTGAAATACAACACAATCCCAAGAAAACAAGGTTACTCAGCTTTTGCTCTTCAAGCTGGGTGTCAGTATCAACCCTTTCTTGCTAACAAAATCTACAACTCTACAAAATCAAGTTATAAAGTGCTCCTTTCTTCTGCATAGGTTTCAATTACTACTCCAAATTCCTTGGCTTTATTTCATGTGCTTTTTATAAGCCTCTATTTCATGTTCTATTGCCCAGCCAACCTCACACATCACTTGTAAGAAAGATGAAACTCAGATAATGATATTTACCCATCTTCTGAAACATACCCCTCATGCCCATTTGAACAACCCATATCGGTGGAGGGAAGAAGATGAAGGCAATGCTGTGTAATGAACAATCATATGCATTGCAATATTCATGATCCTATATGTTCCTAAATTTGACCTGGGTAAGTTGTTTCAATTCACATGTCGCTCATACCTTTTGAAGAGCTTCAAACCTATGTACATATCAGAGTACTGATCTTGAATGGTGTTAGAATTAGTCAATCACTCTATACTGCAAGTGAATCACTATTGAAGGGTAACCATCATAGACTTGTTCAAATTTAGATAACGCCAACTACAGAAGAGAAGCAATCAGTTGTCTCAGCTTTAACTTTGACTCCAACAATTCTTCTACAAAAAGATTTACAGTCCATGATATTATGTAGGCTATGTACAACCTATGTACCTACTACAGATAACTATGAGGTTTGGCAGACTTTCCAATCCCAGGTGTTCACAGACATATGCACAGACTATGCTCTCAGCTGGTTGCAAGCTATCCTACTGCAAATTTTGTGGCTGCGAGTGGTTGCAGACCTGTACATGAATATTTAGAGTTTCCAGCAAATTGAGTGAAAGAAACACAAGTAATTTGAAATCTCTGGAAAAATTGAGACTGGTTAACAGGATTGTAGACTATCAGTTCAACCAGGAGGAAAATGAGGCCTCATTTTATTGGAACCAATGACAGATGTGTAAGTCTGAATCAATGTGGCAAGGGTTACTA
>Ga0209611_10007314_pt1 | contig 17734 bp, 16 predicted proteins | sample S1TSphgellanicum_3_FD_187693 | JGI IMG/M metagenome (GOLD analysis project Ga0209611, IMG submission 187693) | Host-associated microbial communities from peat moss isolated from Minnesota, USA - S1T2_Fc - Sphagnum magellanicum MG (SPAdes) (version 2) | ecosystem: Host-associated > Plants > Peat...
AAATACATGTGATGGAACATTTCATACTATAATTTCATATATGCAATGTGCATACCTTTTAACATTGAACAATGGGGGACACATTTTTAAGTTCGGCTTCAACAGCCACAAAACACTTTATTCCTGAAAGCGTAGGCCAACACCCACTATTTATGTAAACCCCGCCATTTCCCTGGCATTTTTCTTGTTTTAAGTTCGGCTTCAACAGCCACAAAACACTTTATTCCTAAAAGCGTAGGCCAACACCTATTGTTTATGTAAACCCCGCCATTTCCCTGGCATTTTTCAGTTTTAAGTTCGGCTTCAATAGCTACAAAACACATTATTCCTGAAAGCCCGAGCCAACACCTATTGTTTGTGCAAACCCAACCACTTCCTGGCATTTTTCCATACTGTACTGGAAACATGGAAAGACTTTGCATAGATGAGTCTTACAACCTATCCAAGCTATCGAGTGGCTTGAGTGCTAGACAATGCGAACATGAACTTGCATTGGCTGAGAACAATGGAGTTGTGGACATTGTTGAGACCCCGCAGCTGAACCTTTATGAACAAGCATGAGCTCAACGTATTGCTGAGCTCCAAACATGACTAGTTCCACTAGAACGTCAGGTTGCTGAATTGTGAGCTTATAGCATCCTCTCCTTACCTTTGCAAACACGTGTGGTTTTGAAATGTAGGTTTATTGCAAACATGTCTGTTAATGTTTATGTATAGTAGACTTGTTCCACTGTAAGATCAAATGCAGGGAAGGTCAAAAATCTACAAGTGTGGGTGGGACTTACCAAATAGCCAAATACTTCCGTTAGGGTTTGTGTCACACAGTGATGTGTTTGCATCCTTAAGGCCAGTGCACTGCCCTTTCACTCATGTTCTTGTCAGTCTAAAGTTTATATTTTTCACACATTACTTGCACAGGAGTGGAGTTTGTATCTATCATAGTGTTAACCATATTTCGAGTATTTCGAAATTGTGGCATTTGTTGTAGGTGGAAAACTCCACATAAGAAGAAGGTTAAGCAACATCTTGTGGATAGAACAACGTCACAACCACATAGGAAGAGCGATAGGATTGCTGCAAGACCACAAGTAAGCATGGCAGAAGAGGGGGGTTCGTCAATGTCTGCATCAAAAAGCGAACGTGACACCAGTAGCAATGAAGAGCAGTCTGAAGAACAATCTGATAGCACTAGCTTTGAACGGCAACAACAAATTATTCTGCTCAAAGAAGGGGTGCATAACTTGCAAAATGCGTCTTCAACTATAAAGGAAGTGAAAAACCTTGGCAATAAACGAATGGCAACAAAGACACCAGATTAGGTTTAAAACAAAAAAAAAAATTCATTGTTTCATGCAACTAGTTTGTTTTTGGAAGTTGTTGGTAGGTCAAGAACCAATGCTTGTCCAGATTAAGTGGTCAAGACTATTTACTTATTCCCTAACCAGGAGCATTTAGATGATTGCAATCTTATATATTTTGTGCCTTGATTTTGCAAGATTTTTTTGCCAATTAGTTTGTCCCAATGTTCTTATCTTCATTCCACATAGCAAATGACTATGTGTTTTTATGTAATGACTGCAATGATTACAGAATGTATATATGTTGTCATAACATATATACATATTGTTTATTACATCTTTGAGTCATAACAAGCAATGCCTTTTTAGACTTCCCTACTGCTTGGGAGCAGCCCTCCCGCACTAAAGGGGGCTTCTTGAGTCCTTATCAAGATTGGGAACCTTTGCTTGAGCTGGCAATTGTCCCTTAAATTGAGAGCTTGCTAAGTTCCATAATGTTATTCGGTCCGCTCAATTTGATAGATTTCTTTTTTTGGCTCGATGTAACTTAAATAAACTCCATAAATTTGGAAATGGAAACATAAAATGGGGCCTAGTTAAAAAGGTAATTGCCAATACTCATTTTTTTGTCTTCAACATTAAGTCTTTCAACAGACTTAAAAGGCTTAGGCAAAAACACCTGAATTCTTCAACTAACTTCTATCCATTTTCAGATAAAGGGGTAATTTATGTTATTTACAGTGTCAATAATAGTAGAATGTTATATGTTGGTCAAACATGTAAGTCTGCCTTTGAGAGATTCCAAGAGCATATAAGAGAAGCTAGCAGATTGTCTAAGCCTGCTAGTTTGTCTTTTGATTTTAAGCCACTATATGCTACCATTGCCAAAGAGGGTTTCCATTCCTTCAAAGTTTTTCCTATCGAAAAAGTAGATGGGAATTTCTTTGATTTTGAAGGCCGTTTTGCTTTGAACTTGTTTAAGGTCGTTGCCTCTCAATTGGAAAGAAAATGGATGAGTATTTTACACACTTTCTTTCCAAGAGGTTACAACCTAGAAGGCAAGTCAAACAATAGACATTCTCCTAGGGTACATAAAATTTCTGCAATGTTGTGGAGAAAGGGCAGCAAGCTTTCATTTGCTCATCCTAATAACAAAGTTTGGGTCCCGGTCAACGTTTTTCCTAATGTTATTGTAAGTTTACCTCCTCCTTCTTTGCCAGTTTTTGAGGAGACTAGTTCTCCTTCTGATGATGTGCAACCAAATCATAGTGGGGTCCCTCACCTTTCTCCTCACATAATTTTTGGCTACAGAGATTACAAAAGAAGGTTGGTTTTCCTTTCTTCTCTTATGTCTCAAGGTAAATTTTCTATTGTTTTTCTCTCCAAGTGTAAGAGCAAGAATTTGGTTCGTATGCTTTTGTTGTTATCTGAGTTTTCTCCTTTTGTTCTTGATCTTGATGTTGGCCATGCTTTTCAACTGTCTAAAATTTTGAGCAATTTTATTAAGAGAAACTTTCCTCGTTCTTTCTCGTCAAGTGCCTCTTTCCTAGGTAGAGATCTCATTATCTCTGTTTTTGTTTCTTCTGGTATGGATGGTTTGAATCTCTCTTCCATTTTAAACCTTCCTTCTATGTTAGATTGTCTTCCTCATTTTGTTAGAAAGTTTTGGTCCCCTCCCTTAGTTGCTTGGAAATATGTCACAACCTCTGGTCAAAAGTTTTTCAGCTATGGGGCGTTGGGTAGATCTGTTCGTGCTTCTCAAGTTAATAAAATTATTCACTCGGGTTGTGCTTGTTTTTGTTTCCCTAATTTTGTTGATTCCCATCATGGTCATGTTATTTCTACTAACCTTAATATCCTTTCAAGGCCCAACTTAATTGAACTCTTTTCTAGAGGCACTAAGTTCAGAAGTGGCTTCTTGTCTATGTTGTTTATTGAAGAAGCCCACCTTTCTGCACTATTTACAAGAGTTAGTCAACTCCAGGATGAGAACCAAGTGGGGTTCTCATCATGGTTGACTAACCATCATCTTTGTCATCATTGTTGAACCACAGCCAATCCTCTATACCCTAAACATGCTTAGGGAAGTTACCAAGCAGACTTGCTTGTTACAACCAGCCTAGCCTGAAGCTAACTTCCTCTTCACATGAACTTTTCCTTGTTTCAGTAGCACACAGCACCTCACCAACCTTCCAAACAATCAAAACCATTAAGGTTTTTACCCACAGCTTTTAAAGCGCAACAGGGATATGGACTTGCAACCACCAAGTGGGTTCGGCAAGTTGACAGTCCTGCTAGCCTGCATGCCTGCTTGGATATAACCCACAGAACCAGGAATGCAAAATGCAAATGTTGCAATTTAAAGAAGACAATTGACATAGGAGTCAGGATGACTCTAGTTGAACTCAAGAAGGCTGCTATAAGTATGGTCTGCAACTCCCAGATACAGAGCTTCAGAATCAGGGTTGAAAGGAAACCCTGCCAATTCACCAAAAAGATCAATCTTTTGTCACTTTGCATAGTCCTGCTTGGTGTCAAACACATGCACAAAGTCTGCAGACTTAGCCATAGCCAGAAAACACCCCTCAGAAGTAAAGCAGAAGGAGTGAATAGCACCAATGTATCCCTTTAAAAATGTTAGTGAGGACGCAAGGTTTTGAATGTCCCACAAACAACAAGTTGTATCTTCGTTCACTGTCACAAAAACTTAACCATCTGGGTGCCATGCTGATGCAAATGAATGGTCTAAGTGGCCCTTCAAAGTTGTAATGACCTGCAATTTTCAACACAACCTTTTTGTAGGTTGTTGTTATGGGACTATGCTTATAAGGACCATAATTTTCAAGTTTCCCATCTACTGAGCGACTAATCCTCCTTTTGTAACCAGGAGGCAGCTTGCTTCCCTGTGTACTCATTGAAATAACTGGTGTAAACCAATAGACATTCTAAGAGAATACTGGTCAGAGGTTTGCCTGCATCACCTTGCTGTGCATGGGCAATCTATGTTTATTGAAAATGCTGACAGAATTCTGGAAAGGATTAATTTACCTTGCCACCTTGACTATCTGATAGAAGTCCATCAACATTATCCCCCACCACAATCATTATTTTGGTATCTGGACTGATGGATGTGTGCTGCACCTCCATCCACTGAATTAGCTGTCTTGTGAAAGATGGCATGCAAAATTCCACAGAAGAGCTTTCTTTGGCTATTGCTTTCTTATCATTTTTCTTAGGTATTGAATGTCTTGATTATTGGAAGTTGCCTAGGTGTAGGATCCATATGTTTTCAAATTACTGACATGGGATTAAGTACCATGATTGAGAGCAGAGAGCAAATTCAGAAAAAGGTTGTATAACTTGTCCTTCACAATGTGGTCAAACGGGGGTGGAAAGTTGCACTCCACAGTAGGCAGAAGAATATTATAGGCCTAATGCACAAGGTGGGCCACCTCTAGGATATGGTGGGCAACAATGGAAGCTAGTTGATAGACAAGCAGAGTGTATACCACCACTTGGGCACTGTGGACACCTGGGGCAATGGGCAGGGGGACAATCAAACTACCCACCACCACCACATGGGCACTGTAAGCACCAAGGGCAGTGGGCTGCTAGCTACCAAGGATAGTGGAATAATTATTGTGAAGGGATGGCAACAAACCACCATGGCCATGCAAATTGGGATGGGCCTGGTGGTTATTGTAGGGGTTCCATACAGGCCGGATGGGCTAGTGGGTTTGGTGTAGGCGAAACTAACATTCAAAGGGAAAAAATGCCTACAACCATAGAGGAGCTACAAGAACCATCTAATACGTCAAAGGCTGACATTAAAACACAACAACGGGTGGCAAAAAAGACCATAGAATTTGAGGCAGAAGAGCGGAAGAAGAAAGGATTACCACCTCACAAAGTGGAGGTGACAAAGCATGGCAAAATTGATGGGTCATGCGATGGTAAAAATGATTGGGATAATGCAATGCAGGGTCTTGCACCTCGTATCCTAAATATGGTTGTTGTTAAAGTGGGTGAACAAAACCCTGTGGACATGGCTGAGCTCCGTAGTCAACTTGATGATTTATTTGAATATATCCATCATGAGTTGAGTGCCCATGGCTTTAGGGATTGTGTCAGACGATTCATGAAGTCTGAAAGATCCCGTTTTTAAAAATGGTATCAAAAGGATGGATAGACTGGATGCCCTCTTGGTGTGGATGCTGACCAGTGGGCAGCACTTGTTAAATATTGGGAAAAACGCAACACACAAAAAAAGACCTCCCAATTAACAAGTGCAAGAGGCGTAGTCACAAAATTAAGCAAATATGGTCGTGGTGGAAAAGCTGCTGTTGAAGCCAAATTGGTATGTGTTTGTTTAAACTTGATTTTTTTGCCTCTGAAAATGTGTATAAATTGTTGACAATAGGCATATGAGTCATATAATATATAATTCCATACCCCTTGAGCTCTATGGATGCATTTTTTGGGGTTGTAGAAAAAGCTTGCGCGACGAAGTCCATCATTATCTGAGGTGGCAGCTGTAGAGCTAGCCTCAGTTGGCCCGAATGGAAACCCAATGAGTTCCCACATATGCATATGGATACATTCTTGTAGTTGTATTAAGGGATAAATTACAAACAATCTTAAATTAGTGAAATTAGTGATGAAATTCTATAATCAATGATGTTTGTTAAACTAGGTTGTAATTATGTTGGGGAATGTATGCAAATTTGGCAAGATTCCAGTTCAACCATTCTCTCTTCACGAATTGTAACAATTGAAACAAAGTTACCAGAAATCCTAGAGGCATGCAACTCAAATGCTTGGGGAATTGAACAATTGAATGCTCATGTGGAGTTGTTCATGACAAAATTGCTGGCACAGTCAAATGCAAGAGTGTTAGGTGCAAGTTTGACAAGTCAAGGAGGCATTGCAAGAACTACTGAACTTGCCACACACATCGTAGACATGCAAACAGCCACAAAGTGTACAGAGCTTGGGGAAGGGCATGATATTGAATGCCCCATAGAAATGCAACCATCCATAAAGCCTACTAGACTTTTGGAAGGGCATGCCATTGAAGACAAGGGTAGAACTAGACATGGGGATATTGGCCATATTACAAAGGTGCACATTTGAACTTTCCTTCATTGATGAAAATTAGAAATCACTGTAATAGAATGATGTGGCATGCCAAAACTAGACAATAGTCAACATTTACAAATATGTGGATTGAAGGAATTTGGGGGGGGAGGGATTTGGGTGGATTTTAAGCTAAAAAGAAGAAGACCACACTTGTAACACAAGTTGGTGTTAGCACTCAGGCACGATTTGGTGCATGTAAGGTCACACACACACAAGAACATGTGAGATCTGAAAAAGTTGATGTTATATCAAAGGTCAAAATCTAAATTGAACATTAAAATCCAAAATATCCCATCATAGAGTCTTTCCAAGCACCTTTTTTGGAACTTTCACTCACCACCCCATAATAACCATTGTGTTATCTTTTATTTTAATTTTTTTGTTTAAACTTCATTAATCAAAATATTGTTGCCATTTCCAAATGCATTGAAAAAATTTATACGATTGAACTACTATAGGTTGAATGGTTTCACTCTAGATATTCCTTTCAAAAATATCACATAACTAAGATAACTTTGGTTGATGGACAACTTTCACAATTTTTGGGGTTTGACCTTTTGGGTACCATTCAATTTCATGTTGTGCCACCAGTAAGGTAAAACTAAGAACATAATGAATTGCATGATTTGAATACTTATATAGTTGAATAATTGTTATTAATTTTGTTGTTAGATGTTAAAGCAAAATTAATAACATCTAACATTTTCAAAGAAAAGAAATGAAAATGTGAGGTCATTTTTCACACTCAATAAAACAAGTGGGGAAAGGCATTGTGAAAATCAAGCAATATTTGATTGCCACCTTGCATAGACCCTTATTTTGGTATTGCCCTTGCCCAAGTGCTTTACCTTACACATAAATGCCTACTTAACTATGATATTTACTCACTTACTTAAGTAGTCACCTAGGTAGTGTGATTAGCAAACAAGACAATTTACATGGTAGGTTACCAAGGTGGAACATTGGTGATTTAGTTGTGATTCATCCACAACTAACCCATAAGGGGTTTCAATTATTTCGAAAGCATCAAAGAATTGATGATTTTCATGAAATACTAATAAAATATCGATGATCATAAAGACAATTTTTTGATTTTTTGATTTTTTTAAAAAACCATGTCATATACCAAAATTGGTTTTTGGATTAGGTATATACCACCAATTTTTGTTTGGTTGAATGATTGATTTTTGAATTTGAATTGGTTATCAAACTAGTGTTTGATTGAAGGTGGAAACTTTGGACACTTTAATGCTAGTGTCATTATGTTTGAAGTGTGATGCAACATGAAAAATCAATTATTTAAAATGTAATTATAACAATTTAATATTATTCTTTTATTATTATTATATTGTAGCAATGTTATCAAGTGTCCCTCGACATATTCAAACAAATTTCACCTTAATTGGCAACACTTTTGTATAGGATAATTAAAATTGTAGTCAATAGACAAACAAGTGGTGACACGTTCCTCAAAATAAGGGGAAGTTTTTCTTTTGGGAGAAAAAGGAATTTTTGCAAGGAATTTGAGACAATGTTATCATTTGGCAATTTTTTCGTCACAAAAAAATTGATTGTTTCATATGCTTTGATATTCACATTTTTGTGTGAAAGGTCAAAATTTTGTCAATCTTGGACATGAAATACATTTGTTAAAATTGTCCATCACATTATGGCCTTGCCATTTACATTAAAAGGTATCTTAATGCAAAAGAAGAATTATGGGAATTCAAATATATTTCACAATGCAAAAATATAATCTTCAAAAAATCCTCTAAAATAAACCCAAATCCTTCAAGATATCATAACTCCGTAACTAATCTCAAGTTTCAACACAAGCCAAAATACCATCTTTCAAAAATCCTCATATAAAAATAAATAGACCTATTATTATTATTATTATCTTGGGGCCTATAAAAATCCCTTAAGCTACTACACTCTATAATGAATCCAAACACAATATCCTTGCCTTGGTAGGCAAGGCCAACAACAAAGCCCAGGGTTTAGGGTTTAGCAAACCTTAAACCCTAAACCAGTTACAACCTACAAAAATAGGAAATATACCCGGCGGGTCGGCTACACTGGGGTCCCAGGGTTTAGTGGATAATGCTCGCGCGCTCGGTCGCTCGCTCGACAAGAGTGTTGGGATTTTTGTTGCTCCATCGCTGCTGTTGCGTAATTTGCGTGGAAATCAGAATTGCACATAAAATCTCTCTCTCTCAACAATCGATCTTCCTGCCGCTTTTGGGTGTTGTTTCATGAACAGCAACTGAACGGAGTAGAACTAAGTGGTGGTTACTTTTCTTTCTTCCATTTTGTCAAATGTTTTTCTCGAGTTTTTCGTCGTCTTCCCCGGATCATAAAACTCCAGTGGGTATGTATATAAGCAATGGACATTTTGCTGGTTTTTTCATAGGAGAGAGAATTTAGCTGAAGTCTCAGATTCTTAGTCTGGTGCTAGAAGCTCAATATATGAGAGAGCTTTGAGGCAGCAGGAACAATGGGTCAAGCCTGTGGCTGTTGATCTGCTCATGTTGTTTCCTCCAAAGTAGCCGCCCATGCTTTTTCTGGTAAGCTTTTATCGGGAGGTTGATTTTGCGTATGATGCCACAGAATGATACCGTCTAACACTGACTAGAACGTCATTCGGGAGGACAGTATGATGAATCCTGTTACAGGTGCGTGTGGTGGTGGGCCGGCTATGAGTGGAGGCTTCGTCAAGAACCAAATTCTGGCGGCTAGGTTCGGCTCAGAATGGGTTTTCTCTTTTGGTTTCAAGAATCTGGGGGTGGAAGAGAGTTTATCTAGTCGTGGGTTTAAGATGAGGTCGACAAATTTAGGTTTTCTTGGATATGGATTTCCCAGGAAGCTCTTATTGCCACAATCCCAGCCTAATGCGTCGGCTGGGGTTCGAAGAACAGGGGGGATTAAACCAAGGTCCCCAATTGTGATTCCCGAGGTGCCAGAGGTTGAAAAGGGGAAGTATAGCTACGATGTGGAATCTGCCATTAATCATTTGTCGTCCCTTGCACCGCGTGGCAGCATTGCCAAGTGTATGGAGGGTTTCAGGAGCAAACTTTCTATGCATGATTTCTCACTTATTTTTCGTGAGTTTGCACAGCGTGGTGACTGGCAGAAAGCTCTCCGGCTTTTTAAATACATGCAAAGACATCAGTGGTGCAAACCTAAGGAGCATGTGTATACTATCATGATCGGTGATCTTCTCCCATTTCCATTCTTCCAACTGCTTGTGGCATTCTGCAAGGGTTTAGGGTTTAGAGTGTGCCAACCAGGTATTGTCAATTGGCAATTGGAAGTTGGAGTGTCTCATTGTTCTCTTGTGTCTTGCAGGCATCATGGGGCGGGAGGGTATGCTTGACAAGGCATCAGAACTGTTTGAGGAAATGCCTAGCAATGATGTGGAGTGGAATGTTTACTCATTCACAGCACTTATAAATGCATATGGGCGCAATGGCCAGTATGAAGCGTCTCTGCACTTGCTTGCCCGGATGAAGCGAGAGCGAGTAACCCCAAATCTGATCACATATAACACTGTCATAAATGCATGTGCAAAGGGGGGTTTAGACTGGGAAGGCCTTTTGGGACTTTTTGCACAAATGCGACATGAAGGTATACAGCCAGACATCATCACGTACAACACTCTTCTAAGCGCCTGCAGCAGGTCCAATCCTTTTTTATACATAAGATTAATCACATTTTGTTTCTTTTTGTTACTGTGGTATGAGTATGGGGTGATATTTTGTAATACCCCACTCTTCTCTTTTCTCTTTCATAACAGTAGTAGAAATGGTCTTGACTGTGGAGGTTCCTGAAACAGTGTATATTTCATTTGTGTTAAGGGTTTTGGGTTAAGTGAATGAAAGCTTATGAATGTTCCATGATCACCTCAGAATCTAGAAATATTAAAGTTGGGGACTTGGGGTTTTGCAGTCGGGGACTTGTTGAGGAAGCAGGCATGGTGTTCCGAACCATGAATGAGGCAGGAGTTGTCCCAGACCTCGTGACATATAACTCATTGGTTGACACATATGGCCAGGCTGGGCAGTTTGAAGGTGCTGCTGAGCTGCTCCGTGAAATGGAGCAGGCAGGCAACGTTCCTGATGTTGTTGCATACAATGTTTTGATAGATGCATATGCTCGGATTGGTGAGTTTCAGGCAGCTGCAGAAGTTTTTAAACAGATGCAGGAGGCCGGGTGCACTCCAAATGTGGTTACGTTCAGTTCCCTTTTGGAGGCATATGGTAAACATGGATGCTATGATGATGTGCGGACCCTCTTCACAGACATGAAAGAAAGGGGTACAGAACCCAATGTTGTCACATATAATACACTTATTGAAGTATTTGGTCAAGGAGGTTTCTTCCGTGAATCAATTAATCTTTTTCGAGACATGCTGGTAAACCCCCACACCAAGTTGAAGTTGTACATACCTCTTTCACTCTGTTATTGGCATGCATGTTCTTGAAAATACGAAGTTCTTTGAAAACTGTGTGCAGGAGTGATCCTCTGAACTACATGCAAGGACCCTAATGTTATTCCAGCCAGAGTGGCAAGGTGTAAAGATTAAAGACAAAATATAATGCTGTGGATACACATTGGCAATGTATTCATAGGTTCTAAGTTTATCTTTCCTGGCTCCCAATGGTCTCTAAACAGTCTGCAAAAAGTATCTGCAGGATGGGGGAGTGGAGCCAGACATGTCAACGTACACTGCCCTTCTTTATTCTTGTGGGAAAGGTGTGCTTCACCGTGAGGCAACTGAAATTTATCGACACATGCGTCAGAGAAATCTTGTCCCAAAAGTGGAGGTCTATACAGGTGTGGACTGAAATTGCTGAAATGTCTGGAGCTATTCTAGACATATGGGTGTCAATGCTAGATTCATATGCTAGATTCAGTTGGTCTGTTAGTTTTTGATTGCATGAAAGCAAAGACAATGACTAGGAGGATCACATGTATAGCAGTCTACAGGCGCCTTACACACAAATCCTAGATGCATTGCTTTACATCTGCATTTCTGGGGCTATGAAATGGCACAAAATTGTGGTTGTGGATCACTTGACTGAGAAGCTGGGTAGCATCCTCATTGACAAAAGAATTCTGTTGTGGGTCAGGCTTGATAAAAGCATATGGGACCGCAGGGTTATATCAGGAAGCAACCGGTGCATTCCACAGCATGGAGGAAACTGGGTGTAAGCCTGATCAGGGCACCTTTAATGCCCTTATTGAGGTTTATGCAGCTGGTGGATTATATTGTGAAGCTGGTGGAGCTTTTGAAACTATGTTTGATGGGGGTCTTCCAGCCAATGCATCAACATTCAATGCTCTGATAGAGGCATATGGCCGAGGGGGTTTGTTTGATGATGCAGTGGAGGTTTATCGTGATATGGAAGAAGCAAGGTGTGCAGCTAATCAGCAGACTTATGAAGCTCTGTTGGCTGTATACTGCACTGCAGGCTTGTTTGATGAAGCTAAAGCACAGTTTTTGGAAATGAAGGTTGGAGGCAGGGTTCCTACTGTCAGTGCATATTGTCTTATGCTCTCTATCTGTGCCCGACGTAACCGGTGAGCGCAGGCTCCCTCTAATTTCTCATGTTCATGTTGGCATTTCATGGACTGCCATCCTACAAGAATGTTGAGAACCTCCAGAAGATCTTTAAAGCATAACTGGGCAATTGTCTTACTCCAAGGTTCAATGGGAACCTTTCTATAATGCTTTCTATTCTTGGCCAAAAAGTTTCTAGATTTAGGTTGACATTTATATGGCTAAATACGTGGCTTTCTCTCATGCAGGTGGGATGATGCCAACAAGTTACTCAATGAAATGATGGCTCCAAAAATGCCAACTATCTATGGCCTGGTTGCTGGAATTTTGAAGGGTGATGTAGACCAAGGTTCAAATTGGCAGATGGTGGAGTTCACCTTTGATAACCTCAGAAGGGATGGGGTTGGGAGCAATCTTCATTTCTACAATGCACTGCTGGAAGCTCTTTGGTGCTTAGGTCAGAGAGAGAGAGCTGCTCGCATTCTTGCTGAGGGACGTCGCCGAGGGGTTCTCCTTGAAGCTCTCAGTCACACTCGCATGATGTGGGCCATTGATGTTCATAGGTTTCATATCATTCTTTACTTCATCTTCCTCTTCATTGCCTGCACTCTGAAGTCCTACCTGATGACATTTCTTTCTCACTTATCTTTTGCATCCCTGAGTTGGTTGGTTTTGTTAAGTGCTGCATTTGAAGATAATGAGCTTCTGACAAATTTTAATGCATTTGATGGTGTTCCTTGTGGCCAGGATGTCAACAGGGGCAGCATTGACAACATTGATGGTGTGGCTGGCGGACTTGAAAACAGCAGTTTCTTTGGGGGAAGAGCTTCCTCCTCTCCTCAGCATTGTAACAAAGTGAGTATTTCCTTTTCTGATCTTATAATTTCTTGCAGAAGTTCACCTATTACTTCTCCCATTGTTTTATCTCCAATCTGAATTAGCTCACTCCATGGGCAGCAGGACTGGAGACTCACGTTGTGTTATGGCACAAGGCTCAGGCAATTTCATTTAGTGGTGTAGGATGCTAACCAAAGAGTTGTAGCATATGATTGTTGGATGATATTGCCCCCTCCTTCTGGGAATCAGATTAGTGCCACATCTTAGAAGTGATAAAGATAACACGACCATAAACATTGGGGTTTTGGACAGGTGGGGAGATATTGACCCAAAGAAGGACTCAAGAACTCTTCCAATTGCAAAGGCTGTGCATAGTGCACTGTCTGCCATAGGCGCCCCATTTGAGTTTGCTCCATGGAATACAGGCCGGATTATCTCAGGGGCTCATGCCCTTCAAGAGTGGCTTCCGCAGGCCTCATTTCCTGACTCCCTTTTACTTAGTAATGCCCCTCTTCCCCCCTTGCTTTTCAGAAGTGTGGACACAAAATCTATAGGAAAGAGGACTCGTGCTCTCAAAGATTTGACCACCATTGCAGAGTTTTCATAGCCTTTGCTGAAAACTTGACAGCTTGGATTTAATCTCAATTACAGGAGATGCCATGGTAGGTCTTACAGTAGAAGTGCTTTTCATCAACCAAATTGACATACAGAGAACCCTTGCCATGGTGAAGGTAGCCAATTAGTCCAAACACCCATCTGCTTGCTCATAAATTGCACACCTGTTTCACTGGATCTTAAGTTCAGAATTGTACATGACACAAAGCTTTGCTGCAGTTTGTATACATGCCATGTCTGGGTGTCGAGAGTACAGACCCAACTACATGGAAAATGTGCATGATTTGGCTGTTGGAGATGTGTTGTAAAGCTTAGCCATGAATTTCAGTAAAAACACTTAACCCTTTTTGAGAAACACACTATTTCTAGGTGCAAACTACAAGGGGCACTCATGTACCTACTAACTACATTGACTAAACATGTGATATTGGGTTGGGTGTTAGGTAGGTAAATGAACTTCCCGACTATTTCTCTAATAAATGGTAGGCTCAATTGATTCTAAATGCTCCTCCTTCCCAAGCCCAAAGCCATTTGAAAATGGGGTCATTGATGGATTGCAATCCCTCATCTAGAATTTTTCAAGGATTTTATTCATGTAATCCTTCTACATCATGAATTTATTCCCTTGTCCAACTTGATAAACTCAATACCAAGGTAGAGTTTCAAGTTGCCCAAGTTAATCATTTGAAACATAGTTTCTAGATGTAGCTTCAGCCAAGTTATTTTCTCTTTGTGGCTTCTAGTGAGCAACAAATCATCTATGTACAAGACCAGAATTTTTCTGTTCTCAATAGTATAATATAGATTGTAGGATGCATTGTTGTGTTTTCAATCCTTGTTCCTTAAGACGTTGATCTATTTTATCATATCATGCTCTTGGAGCCTAATGTAGGCCATATAAGGCTTTGACAAGTGTACAAACTTTATTCTTTTGGCCTTTGGCTACAAACCCATTAGGTTTGTTTATTTATAAGTTTCCTCCTTCAACTCACCACTAAGGAAGGTGATTGTCACATAAAGGTGAAAAGCATCCCAATTATCGTGAGTAACAAGAACAAAAAGTGTCTGGACAATGCTCCACCTTACCATTGGGGCAAAGGTCTTTTTAAAATCAACACTCTCCTTATGTTTGAACCCATGTGCTACCAACTTCACTTTGAGTCTTGCCATCGAGGTTGGGCTTCACTTTGTAGAACTTGCATCCCATTATTTGTTTCTTTCCTTGTGGCAAGTCTACAAGCTTCTAGGTTTGATTTTTTTGGATAGAATCCATTTCTTGCTACATGGCATGAGCCATCCTTGATCTTGCAAGGGGTTCTAATAAAATATGTTGTGGTGTATGAGAAGATAGTTCATCAAAGTTTTTGTCTTTAATCACAAATATCTTTTCTATGTCTATAGGGTCAAAACACCTATATAAACATTTAAATACTCATTGTATCCCATCATGATTCCTTCAAAGTCCATAACTTGCAATTTAGTTTAATCTTGCTTTGGTATGTGAATGAAAACTTTGCAACCAAAAACATGCAAATGTGCAAGAAATTTGATTACTAGTTTAAAAATAATTCTTTTAGTGTGATTTTATTATTTCCTCTTATGGGGCAACAATTTAGCAAATAGGTTGATGTGCTAACAACATCAACCCATAAATGGTTTGGAGTCTCACTCTTTAACATCAACCTTGTTCTTTAAATTATCTAGACCTATTCATCCATTATGTAACACCATTTTGTTTTACATCCCATCCTTTTGGTAACACATCCTTTTATTATCATTTAGACCAAGGGGGAGAATATCCTCTAAACCTTCAATCTAAATGAAGAGGGACAATCATATTTTTGGTAAGGTTTTCTTCTTGTTTGAATGTAAGAAACTTAGAAAATGCTTCATCTCCTCTATAAGAAATATGCCCACATATGTTTATAAAAAAATTATCTTCAAAGGTCATGAATTAAAATTAACTAAACAAAGATTTGATGAGGAAAGGTTCATAAGGTCTACATGTACTACTAGTTTAAGCATATTCATAGCATTAGAAGTGTTGTTTGAGAAGCGATGACATTTGTGTTGTCCTAGGTGACATCCTTAGCAAACTTGTATTATAAATGGCAAGTATGAGATCATGCCAATTGTCATTTTATTAATAGTAAGGAAATGTAACCTTTTCATGTAGTTGAGATGCATTAACTAACAATGCTACATTGTGGTTTGCTAGTAAATGAGACCAAGTGGACCTCCACTGGCAATGAGTTGCCAAGAACAATAGTCATCCCAAGCCTACACAACCTATTCTTGTTATTTTGTTCTCCAATGATTACCACTTCATAAAAATGTTTATTGATAACAAGGCACCTTTTATCATCACAAACAATGTAATAACCTCAGTTAATAAATGATCCAATTGATAACAAGTTCTTTTTAAAGTCAAATACATACAAAACATTTTTTATGGTTTTCATTTCCCCAAGTGGTATTTTAACATCAACATTCTAATGGACATATTCTATAAAGACTATAACCACACATGTAAGTTGTGGGTCCTACATGAAACATTAAGATACTAAAGATCAAATATAACAGATCAAGGGGCACCATTTAGCTAAAGTAACTACCAATGTAAATTAGTAAGTATATGTGCAATCATTTAACTTGCACATAACTATCGCCCTAATGAGTGTCTGTGTAGTCATCTTGCATTATGTAATTTAAGGTTTAATTTAATATCCTACATACATTTATCCAAGCAAGTAATGGACTAGCCATGAGGACCTAGGTCCAACACTCCCTTTGAGTCCGAGATGTGATTGTCTACAAGTTTTTAGTTACAACTTGATGGGACACAAGCTTTTATTTTATACTAACACCTTACATAAAATCTATGAGAGCCTAGGAGACTATGCAAAGATGTTATAAAAACTATGTAATTACTAATATTCTAATAAATTTACTCTATGTCAACCTTTTTATGTGTCTTTAATTGTGACCAACTTTTCAATTCATTAAACCGAACCTTGATCATTGCTTTGGTAAACACATTAGCAATTTGGTCCTTGGACCTCATGTACCCTAGAATGATTCTCCCTTTCTTAACTTGGTTGTGGATAAAATGACAAGCCTTTTTAATGTGCTTGGTGCAAGCATGAAAAACAAAATTCTTCAACATCTTTAGGTAGCTTTAGTTGTCAAATAATATTGTCATTGGTTTCAAAAGTGGAAAACCCATTTCCTCCAATAAATGATGCAACCACAATGTTTCTTCCGTAATTGAACCATAAAGGCATAATATTCCACTTCATAATTAGATTGCGCCATTTCATCTTGGAGTTTGCTTTTCTATGATGTGGGCCCACTACCTATGTTAAACAAAAAATTAGAAATAGATTTGCACTTATCCAAATCACCAAGATAATCATTATTAGTGAAATCAACTAGTATAATATCCCCTTCGTTCATAATGAATTGTAAAATCCAAAAACCCCTTCAAATAGTAGAAAATAAGGATCATTGCTTCAAAATGAGCCTCATGAGGAGCAGTAGTGAATTTGGTCATGACACTAATAAAATATGCAATGTTAAGGTGAATGTTGGCGGCATGAAAAAGCTTGCCTAGGTCCATTCAATAATATGTGATGGTGGAAGCCATGAGCAATGGTGAATCCATCTCAAGAGAGAGCTTGCTATTGGGATCCATGGGGATTGGACTGAGAAAGTAATCATTCAAGTCCATGTCAATGAGACATTTTAGAACATATCGATAATGGGACATCACATCGTGAAGACTATAAAAGAAATCCATACCAAGGTACAAAGAAAAAGGGCCATGGTGAATTGTTCACAAAGTTATTATTGGAGCTATTCAATCTTTTGAATGAAATTTCTTGTGATCATCAAATCTTCAACATAGATAATCAATAAGAACATGAAATCACCAACAATCATCACATACAAGCTAGGGGGTTTGGAAAACAAGGGATGAGGCCAATGGATTGGAGATACATGTTGATTTGTTCATTCCATGCATGAGGAGATTGATGTAAACCATACATAACTTTGTACATTTTGTGATTTTGCCCTTGGAACTTGCCTTGATAAAACTAAGGGGTTGCTTGAGAAAGAGTACTTACTAATATTGCCATTGAAGAAAGCCAATTCTACATCCATATGGTGCACATGCCACCTTTTTTGTGCAACAATGGCAACATTGTTGACCATTTGATGACTAGTGCAAATGTCTCTTAGTGGTTAATCCCATCATCCTATTGATCACCACAAGTGACAA
>Ga0209611_10007315_pt1 | contig 17734 bp, 8 predicted proteins | sample S1TSphgellanicum_3_FD_187693 | JGI IMG/M metagenome (GOLD analysis project Ga0209611, IMG submission 187693) | Host-associated microbial communities from peat moss isolated from Minnesota, USA - S1T2_Fc - Sphagnum magellanicum MG (SPAdes) (version 2) | ecosystem: Host-associated > Plants > Peat...
GCAACTAATGGCTCAAATGGTCTTGCTGTGTTATCAAATATTCCAACAACCTATGCTTTGAATTCTACAGGCCAAGGCTTACCAATAGCTAAAAATTTGGGTAGCCATCATGCTCCTTCAAAGTTGGCATTGGATGGGTTAGGGTCTCTGAGAATTAGTTTGTTAGAGGCAGCCACATGTATGCTTGTTGACACATGTATAATTGATGTGCTCTGAACTAACAAACTGTGGACATTTGAATCCATTTTATGCAAACGCTTACAAAGTGAAGGCTACACCAGGATACACCTACTTGGTCCACATTGTGAGTTGATGCATGAATTTTGGGCTCTATTTTGCACTTGCAGACCACTAACTTGAACTAGTGTTAGTAGATTTTTGAGCTCAATGGAAAGCATTTTCCATGTCCATTTTGTGTGTGATTAGTGAGCCATTGTAACCCTAACCTTAGAACATTGCTAATTAAACCCTCAAATGCTAACCTCAATTCATAATGTTAAACTAGGGTCCATTATTCCTTTTCAATAAAAATGTATTTTACAAATTATTTAACATTGTCATGTGGCATGTTTCTATTCCTTGATTTTTAGAATATGTGGCAGATTTGAAATGTCCATTCAAATAATAATGCGACACGTGTCAAGATCTTCATTCTTGACATCTGATGAATGGGATATATCTAGGGTTTGTAATAAATATTTAAATGCCATGATGTTCATAATGAGACACGTGGCACATTTCGATTAGCCAAACACAAAAGACGTGGCCATTTCTTGGCCGTAAGATTAAAAAAATTCTAGATCATTTAATTTTATGATCTAAGAAAATCAAACCCTCTAATAAAATGCCACGTGTCTCCACATGGTTGGAGTTTGGATCCACCAAAATAGTTGCAATTTATAGTCGCAAAATGATGCCTTGTATACATTATGTATATATTGGCCCCATCGGATGAAACAATATATACTAAATGTAGGCTTCATCTACCATTTGATGACGTCATCCTGATGTAATGTTTTGCGACTATTTGTCATCTATGACTTGTCTGAAGTGACTATTAGACAGTTAGTTGTAAAATGTCTCTTTCGACTAAAAAATAGTCGTAGACACCAGTTGTAAATAAAGGTTTTTCTTCTAGTGTATTCTTCTAATCCTCTTCATTTGGTGCTAGAACCAACAAGGTTATTCTATCAATAGGAGGCATTTTGTTTTTCCATATTCTTGAATTCTCTAATATGTTCCATGAATTCATTTTCAATTTTTGCATAGATATTCAAACATGGATGTCAATTGATACATAATTAATATTGAAATATAGATCCTTTGTTAGAAAAAATCAAGAAAGGAATTTTGAATGATGATATTAATATGCACTGGTTACTTCTATTTGTGTTTTAAATTTTAAATATAAAGTTTCTAATAAATCGATTTCACCAAGACATTCAACCTGGTTTTCACTGATAAAAATAAGTTCTTCTTTCTATGCAATATTTCATTGCTTGATACATATCTTGAAAGTGTTTTATCGGTTTTGCTATTTCATCCTTCTTGTTGTAACTTTTCAGGTTTATTGTTTAGAAGCTTCCATAATTGGACATTAATGTCTTTGTCAATGGCCTTTACACTTTTCCTAATTAAACTTGTGGAATGTTTATTAACTTTTTAACAATGTTCTTCTAGCTTTCAATGATCTAAGCTATTACAAAATGCATATTTGATTTTCTCCCATTATCACCTCATTTCCAATGGAGTTTTATTTGGTTTAAAGTGGATCTCCCATTCAATTTGATTGTTGTCTACAACAATTGATTACAAAAGGTAGCTTGAGGTCAAGTGTTTTATATTCAATGCAATTTTTAAAAAAATATTCTTCAAAATTCTTTTTAATTGTTTTGTGAAGTTTGGATGCATGTGTATCATTATAAATTATGTTTACATTTGTTGTCATTTTTTAACTTGGTTCATCTTCCCAAGTTTTTTTTTTCATCTAATGCCTTATTGTTCTTTATACATGACACTTAATTATTTCAAGTCCTTTTTTATTATAAAAGAAATGAAATGTAAAATTTGGGATATCACTTGTGTCAAATATCTCAAAATATGACACCCATTTTGAGACCAATAACATCCTTTACTTCAATTAACCTATGCATTTTCACAATAGTTATTTTTTCCCCAAATGTTTTATTCAAAGATATTAAACATATTACTATTTTAATTCAAAAATGCATATCAATTGAAAAACATTTTCGTCATACAAAATATATTTCTTCGTGCATTGTAGCTTCAAAGTTCCCTATCCATAGAGAGTTGTTAACTACTACACATATTTACTTAGAAATCTTCTCCTACTAAGCTTTCCAATTGTTGTCAATTTTAGAAGCATCACCAAACTCTATTCTAGACATATTGAGTTGAACTGAATGCCATTGGCGGGTTGCTCAATTCATTGGAATCCATTGTGGGGTGTGGGATGTAGTTATTGAGGTGGTGTCCTTTGAATTCATTGTCTCTTTTTTTGAGTCTATTGCTAGTTTTCTAGGTATGGTGGGGAGTTTTCCTTTTCTACATCACTTTTAGTAATACTACTTGCTGATATTAGAAGATTTAATTCTTTATTATAAGCGAGTTCTAGTGTTTTGGATGTATCATCTTCAACATCCGAAATGTTCCTTGGGCACTTTCGTAGCAAAATTGATTCACTTATTTTCCTCTTAGCTTGAAATTCGAGTAGGTAATCACACTACTTGTGAAACTACGTTTTATAATTTTGATTTGTCAACCTGCTACTTGGAAACTCACCGGAAGATACTAAACTCTATTTGTGCGATGTTACAAAGTTGTAAACATCTCCCAAAGTTGAGAGTTTTATTAGGTTGTTCTTCAATTATTACATTTAGTAGCCTCTTGAAAATTGTCTAATTTTATTTGGATTATTTGAATGGGAATAATCATTGGTCTAAAACATTATAACTGGTAGAAAAACTATAGTTTTTATTCATGTCATGTGTGGTATGTGTAACACGTAATTGTGATCACTTGATTGCCCCTTGGGCCTGATGTGGCATCATGCCATTTTTGGTTAACATTCTTGTTTACATGCCATGTGTCTAATTCATACCCTCTAGCATATATTATTCCTATACTTCATTGCACTCCTACATAGACTTTCATATCAAGTGTGAAACACTCAATACATTTTCCAAGCTTGAATTCATATTTGGATTTATAAGAGGTCTTTATGTAATGAGAGAAGTTAACTGTCAAATTATTGTGTGAAAAATCTAAACATGTATATATCTTAACTAACGTGTATTATAAATGTTGGAATTGGAGATTACACATATTGGAGGTATTTAATTTGGTGCATTTTTCACCTTGTGAATGCCACACAACTAGGTTGATGGCCTAGTCCATTTCCATATGAACATCCTCCATACCTTATCCATTTCCCTATTGTTAACTGATATTGTTTCTTCATATGGATCTTCCTTTGTAATTGAATCATTTCATGGCCAATTTTTTGCTAGGATTGAATCCTTTACTTTTTTTTAATACCAACATGTGTTTACATTGTTGATGAAATCAAATTTTGAAAATTTGATTTCTTTAGGGTCGTCTTCATGGATTTTTCAATGTTTTCATGGTAGGCTACTTAGAAATTTTATAATTGACATTTTCATGACTGTCCCATATATCTTGTAAGCGATAAGAAAATCTCCAATATTCAACCACTAGTTGCATTTCTACATCTATAATCTTGAATTATTTTTTTTACCATCAGGAACATATTTAAATCTAGTGGTGTTCATGAATGTTGTCAATGATTGTTTGTCATATTCTTTGTGATCGCTTATCTCAACATCAAGATTCAATTTTTTCAACAAACAATTTTAATGTTCAATTTCAACCACTATTCATGTTAGCACTTTTATTGTTCCACAATTTATTGTAAATAATGGGATTTTTCTTTCTCTTTCGGTTGTTGATCTGTCGTTTCTTTCGACTATCATACACATCTTGTGGTTTTGGTGCTGGCCTTGTCAATCGATAATTCACCAGATGTTTTAAAACTTTGTTCTTTAAATCCTATGGCAACCATGTTCACCTATTTAGAGTTGCACATAATCATCTTCAGGGTTTCAAGAATTTTGTTGATAGTAGGTTCCTAACGGTTATTAAATCCTCTATCAACAAATCATTTAGTAAGCTTGTGAAAAAATGTTTTAGAATCAACTTTTTCAAACTTGTGCATTCTTTAAAGAAATCCATGGCATGTGTAAACATTGCCTAGTGGTAGTCTTCCATATCCTCTTTTGAAATATTTACAATTTGTTTTAATAATGTAAGACTTTCTTTTTCTATCTTTGCATTCATCCATTGCCACACCACCCATTCATTTGTTTTGTCAAATGTTATTTTCCATTATGTTCCCCATGTTCTAAATTCCAACAAATGTTGGAGGGGCAGTAACTAAGTGTCATCTTTTGGATATTCCCAAGGTTTTATTATCATTTTACATATTCTATTTAATATGCTTGAGATTAATGTATATTCAATCATTAATTCCAATGTGTTCGATGTGAAAATTGGTGTCAATTTTCTTCTTGCGATAACAGAAGCTCGTTGTATAGATCAAGCAAATTAGTGGTAGAGGAATAATAATGCAATTTGATTATACAAGTAACAAGAATAAGATGTAAGAGGTTGAAAGAATGAACAAAAATAAGAATAAACTTCAACTAATGTAGACAATGTGAAGTGTCATAAGTTGTTTCATATTGTTTCTATTCCAAATGGGCACATGCCTTTTGGTGGTGAATAAATAATGTTTGGTTTGGCAATACCTCTTAGTGGGTCGTTGGGATTTAATTTAACATTTTGTACGGTTTAGATGTTGTAGAACTTGAATACATTTCATATTAAGGAAATATGAAGTAAGATTTTGAAATGTGACTTAAACATTTCACGTGTCGAATTGTTTTGAAAGAAAACAACGTAAATTATTTCCATGTGACGCACCCCCAAACTCCTTAATAAATTCAATTGTGAATCCAAAGGTGAAAACAACGGAAGGATAAGGAGTTGGGGTACGTTCCTTGGTTCGTAGCACTTTGGGGGGGAGAGGGGTGTGTTGGAACTCTGGGATGGGGACTAGGACGAGTAACAAGCAAGTCTATTATTCACACAGACTTGCATAAACCAAACAACAAGTTGGTTAGTGTGTAGTTGGAGCATTTTTCGTGCGCAGACGAACCATGGGTAAACACAGATTCATAAGACTCACCATAGCCTGAATTTGGGGGAAGCCACCACCTTCCCCCTTATAGTATTCTTTGCGCTTGGCCACAAGGCTTGCACCCAAATGTCATTTTGTCCTAGGACTCCCAAGTGGGGAGTCTCGAAATTCATGAAATTGGAATTCTTGGGACTTTGGAAGCCCATAATTTCTTTTGTAAACCTTTAATTGAGGCTAGGTCTAAAGTAAAGTTTTAGTCCTTGTTAAGAACTTTTCAACAATATGTGGAACACTACCTGCACACAAGTAAATCAGGGCGATTCTTGACTTTTACTAGTCGGGAGTCAAATTTCGAGGGTTTAGGGTTTATGGTTTTTAATACCCAAATGGGTCATGCGAGCCCATTTCAGACATATAAGTTCCAAGAGCTTTTCAATGATATTTTTTTAAAAAAATCAAATGAGTTTTGACCCTTGCAATCGCCTTTTAAAGATTTGGGGCTCCATCAAGACTCTAACTCCCAAAATGGGAGCTCACTTGGGAGTGTAGGGGTTCATTCTTTCACACTCTTTTACATTCTTGAGAGCATGAAATGTGACTCCCGGGCTTCACTTTTGATTCACACCTTTGCAAGCCTTTGCCTTAATCGTGAACCCAAGGCTAAGGTTGTGACATTTGATTTGACATACACCTTTTAGTGGGTCAATGGGATTTAATTTAACATTTTGTATGGTTTAGATGATGTAGAATTTGAATACATTTCATATTTAAACAATATGAAGTAGGAATTTGAAATGTGAATTAAATGTTTCACGTGTTGAATTATTTTGAAAGAAACCAACATAAATTATTTCCAACCTGTTTCTTTTCTCCAAATTTTCACAAGAATATTATTTACTGCCAATGTTAAAATAAATCTCATCTATTTTTTTCATCCATAAAGATCATTCATCCATGTAAACATGGTAAAATATTCTTCCATGTCACCAATATCATGTACTATGTGTCAAAGAATATTTTTCTAATATTTTGTCAACATGGATATAATATTTTAAAAAAGATTCAGTTAGGATTGTTCATGCATTCATGCTCGCTTGCTCATGCTCATGCTTGCAAGCTCATGTATTAGCATCCTTGAACATATTAAAAAGAATGAATTTAGAATAACATTAACAAAACTTGATACTATAGTTTTAAAACCACATATCCATATGATTTGTTATGAATTTGCAAAAGCAACATAGAAAATACATGATATAAATTTTATGATGTTTATGTCTGTAACCATATCAAATTAAGATTAAGAATCAAGGGTTGAGGAAAAAACAATCAAGAAATTTGAAATGTAATAAACCTTACAAAATCATCAGATGTAATAAAATTTTGATAAATTGCAGCCAAAGCAAATGATAGGAGAATAAGGAAACAAACTTGTTTATCAAACCCACAAAAAAATCAAGCTATGAAATACTTCAAGACATAGGCTACTTGCAATATAACCTTCATACAAAATCAACACAATTGTAAAAAAGGTTTCAATACCTCATGAAAATTACAAAATATGGACAAAACTTGAAATCTACATTATACAATTACAAACATGTTTAATAATTATGTGGAATTACAAGAAGAATAGAAGAAATGCAACATGTAACTTTTGATAATAGTCATGTCGAAAACAAATGATGGATTATGTGCATCAAACTTACAAAAAGTAAATTATAATTGTACAAAAATGTTATAATATACATTAAATATATAAAGTAATATGTGAAAATTAGAAAACATTGAAGTTAAAATGCATTGAATACCAAAACTAAAATTTCAGAATATAGAGACAAAATAGAGTGTGCATTAGTTACATAAACTAAAATGTCAACGTACAAAACAAGACATTTAGTCCAAGAAATACAAAAAATGAAAATCCATCCTACAAAACAACATAAGCTAGTGCATTAGGTACATTAACTAATATGACAAAATAAAAAAACATTGAAGTTAATGCATTAAATACGAAAACTGAAATTTCATGCAACAAAAAAGAAGAAGATAGTGCATCAATTATATAAATTGAAATGTCAACATACAAAAACAAGATTGTTAATGCAAGAATTACAAAAAATCAAAATCTATGATACACTAGAACATAAGCTAGTGAATTAGGTACATAAACTAATATGTCAAATTACCAAAATTGCTTGAAGTTGTTGTTGACCATATTTTTAACACAAATTGCAAACATACATCCTAAAAGACTTAATGGTTAGTGAGTTAGATGCATAGAACGTTCAATGTTGTGATTCAAAAAAAAATTGTAATCCTATAAAATGATTCATGTCAACATAGAAGTCAACAAAATATTTAGGTGTTTGTACTTCTAGCTTGTTGGATGCCATAGTTTGTATGTGGATTATAGATAAACAAGGTCAAAGGGGATCAAACATGATGAAAATGGCTATAATATGCTATTGGTCACCCTATGACATAGACAAGAAACAACACAAGTAAACTAAACATGCTTGTATAATGATTAATTTAGTAAATCTACACATGTAGCATCAAATGAATATGACAAATGCAGAAAGTAGAAAATGGGTTTCTCTTACCCACATTTGGACAATTTGCCATTGTAGCTTGCCTTCGCACATTGAGAAGATGCAACTAAGCGTTTTCACAACCTTCCGATACTTCTTTTTCCAACATCTCTTTGTCAAATTCTTTAAACCCAAAACTTTTGATTAGCCATTCCAAAGACATACAATGAACATCTGCACATCAATTATTTTGTCCAAAGTGCATCAAGGCACACCATGGGTGATACATGTGCCTACAACTAGAAACTAGGATATTGTTGTGGGGAAACCCACACAAACAAACAACACAAGGACCAATTTTGAGGAAGCTTGGTCCTTGCTGTCAGATTGCAAATCTAGATAATGGATGAAGGTGGTAGATGTGAATTTAATTCCTACATAATTATCCACACCACTGTAACAACAAATTTGCACTTCACATGCATACATTCACTAATTTTGCTTGGAATTTCAACACACTTAACTCTTCCATTCATTAAAACACTAGTTTCATGGTTATTTCATATAACCCAAATTTGCACTTCAGAATACATTGTAAAAAACTCTAGAAACAAAATTACAATTCATTTATTCATACTTTGATACTCTAGCAAATTCACACAACAATCTGAACATAGAAACCACTATAGAAGTTTGTACTTTTCTATTTTACTAAAAATTGAATCAAAATTACAATAGAATTCCATGTTTTATTGAAAATGAAATCAAAACAACAAATAAAATATGTGATTTTTTATTACAACGTACCTACAACTCCTCTTATTCTTCCCAAAATTGTGTCTAAAAATCCCCTTTCTTCTTCCTAGAATTCCCCCTTTTGGGTAGTCCCAAATCACATCATCATGGTTCTAAAAACAACAAAAACTCAAAATTCAAACTAACAATGTTCCATGATAAGTCCTTATCCAAATGCCTTGTTCATCCAAACCATGTACTCATCCTACCCCCTTAACAAAGAGTGGAAAACCAAATCGTTATCCTTCTTTATGAGAGCAACATGTTTCTCCCCCAAAGAAGAGTATTGAAGCTCACAAAAAGTTTTCCTTTGCTCAATGTCTTTGAGCTCAATGTCCTTCAAATCCAACTTGGGAGACACTTTTTTGAATTAAGACTTGTGGTTGAGGCTTAGATTTCTTAAACACCTTTATTGCATTCTTTGAGTTATCAAAACATTAGAATCTAGAGTAAACTTGTTTTCAATTACTTGTTTTATGGGTGATGTTTGATGCTTACCCAATTGCAAAAACCCAAGGATCTCCCCAAGAATAAACAAACGTTCATTAGGAATTGTGATGCTACTTATCGATTCATGTTGATGTTTTTTAGCTTCTAAGAGCCATGTTTTCTCCACCTCTTCCATTTAGTGAAGCTTCCACAAATTCCATACACAATTGCATAGTTCTCAATTGGTCAAATTACTTTTGCTTCTCCTTCAAGGCACAATCGACTTGCAACTTTGATGCCTTCGGCTCCATGGAGGCAAGTTGCAATAGTTGGCCTACTTCAACAACTAATTTTTTATTCCATTCCTTGGAGTCAACTATAAGTTGTGATGTTTCTGCAATCTCCGACTTGGTGACCTTTGATGCATGCTAGCCTTCAAGTTGGGATTTGTGCTTCACACTTGAGGCTTTCACCAGCTTCAAGTTTCTTTGTTGAGCTTCCATTTTCTCCATCCTTTTGAAGAGCTTGGAACTTTGGTTTGAATTAGTTTCCTCAATAAACACCACACAACTCATAGATTGCCCAAATTCTTAACAATAATGCTAAGAGCAAAATTTTTAGCAATTAATTTTGAATAAGACATTTATGCCTTGCCATAACACAATGGTCAAATCTTCTCAACCCTTGCTTTTACTTGCAAGTGACAACATTTTATGTAACAAAAACTAGATCAAGGAGTAGCCTTCTTGAAAATCTTGACGAGTTTTTCATTTGCCACATATTTGCTCACCTTCAATTGGTATGGGTTGACACCAACACTAGGCAAACCCACCTTCACAAAATATTGGAAATCCCTCTCAAGAGGTGGTTTCTTATATCTTTCCATTTTCGCCTCAAGCTTGGACAACATCCTTGTAACTTTTGCTTTTATTCGAATCTTCCATATTTGTGTCCAACGTCATGTCATCACTATCATAAGCTTTTTCCTCCATATCCAATTCAAAACCTTTAGACCTCATGATGCAAAAATATATATCTTAATGTATGTAGATTGCAACAAGGGGAAAAAAAAAAAAAAAAACCCCATATTTATTGCATTTAAAAAACTACAATAGATCTTGGAAAGTTCAAATGTAACAAACTAATTGACAAAGGGTAGAGGTAGGCTAGGAAGGATGGCCTAGATTCTACATTAAAAAACCAGTTAGGTGTTGACACCTACCTATTTAGCTAAATAGGAAACAATTTCAAGCACTTGTTTTGATTTATCTTATCACCTTTGGCACTTAGTCACAAAATGTCATAATAATTGAAGCATGTTTTAATGACCTTGCTAACATTTCAATTTTGACAATAAATGAATAGATGAATGAAAAGGTTTGAGTGGAACTAGATGTGAAAGTTATTAATGACATATTTGAAGCCCATTTGTGACCATAGATTGAAATCAATGGGTGACATGGAATGAGGAAAATTACCACATGAGACTAGAGCCTAAAGTTGGAACTTGGGATGGTAAAATGTTTTTCCCCCTATGTACACATGCAAATAAAACCCAAGAATTTAATCACAAAATGAATGTTGTACGAATAAACTTAGGAGTAAACATGGGGATGTAAGCATTCATCCTCATTATGGATGAATGATTTTTCCATAATTTAATTAACTAGAGCTTCATGGAACATAATCTAATTCTATATGATATAACAATTGTTGAATAATTTAATGTAAATTCCATTATAGATGTATTTCATGAGCTATGGTTTAAAATGCCATTATATCAAAATGTCTTAAGTATATTACTATTATTATGCTAACATCCACCCCATGGTCATTGTTGTTTTAAAAATAAAATAAAATAAAAATTATTATTATTATTATTTAGGCAAATTGACCAAGTGTCATTGATGATAGTGAGTGTTTTTTCCTCCCCTTCCTTTAAAGGTGCCACAACTTCTTTCAAACCTATTTATGGATGTCATTGGCAACAATGGGGTTTTTTTGTTCATTCTTCATCGAAGTTTGTCATGACTATTTTCAAATTTAACCAATGTTGTTGACAACAATGGGTTTTGAATGTTTTAAATATCTTTAAATTACATAATGTCATTGGTGATAATGGGTTTAAAAAATAAATTAAAATTTAGTTTTAGGCACCGTAATTAATCTTTTTCAAACAACCTACTATCATAAATGATAGTGCGGTTTTTTTTAATAATTATTTATTTTCAAGGCACCCCAAGTTTCCATGAAGTAAATATATAATGTTGTTGACAACAGTTGGGCAGGGTGGGGGGGAGGGGTGATACTCATTCCATGTCAATATTTTTTGAATTATTTAACATTGTTCATAAAAAAATGATTTCTCAAACAAAATTTTAAAATTATTTTGGTCCCATCATCATACTTTCCCCTATTATCACAATTTCATTATCTATCATTATTAAATGACATTCAAGTTTAAGATATTAATACTTGGACAAAAAATGATAAATTTTTTTGAATTTATTTATTTTCCAATCATGGATGAATTTCATCCAATGATTTATTTATTTAATTCAAATCATAAATAAAATTCATCCATATGAAATCATTCATCTATGGACATATTCATCCATGGTGGATTAAAATCATGTTAAGCTTAAAGTTCCAAGCTTAGGATTTACACTCATGCACAAGCCATCCTTGAGATGAAGTTGACAAAAAAAGTAATGTGACACAAAGTTTTACAAATTGTGTACTTTACACTGTCTCACTTTTGACTGTTTTTGTCTACACCGTACCATGGAAACACGTGTTTGATAAGGTGCTTGACAAAGGAACCCAATGATTGCCCAACACTTTAAAGTGGTCAACCAATGTTCCTTACTATTTATCCATTACTACCATGTCCTATATAAAGGTGTACAAGCAAGATAAAGTGAACAAATTTTTTACCTTGTCAAAACTACAATAAGTAGATTTTAAATAACCATTAAATGAAAGCCATCATAAAATGGTGAAACATTTAATGTTTTTGATTGAATGATAAAAGATAAGATGAACTTTTACATTAATGTGGATTAATTTTCAAATTCCACCTTGTAAAAGTAGGTTTCAAGTAGGTTTTTAAAAATACAAATAGCTTTTGACATTTATTTTTGAGTGTGGGTTTTTTGTTTCAAATAGGTGTCAAGTAAGGTTTAAGAAAGATAAAAGAAAAAAAAATTGATGGCTTGCTAAAATAGATGATGATCTTCATATCATAAATTAACACACATGTCTATTTGATTAAAAATTTTAGTGAAAAAGTAGGTTTGAACACATATAAAGGTCAATTAGTGTCAAATCTACTTTTCATCTACTTTTAAAGTTCTTTTCTTTAATGTTTTGGAAACTATATTCTTATAAATTTAATATATTAAATGAATGTTACTTGACATATACTTTCACCTAATTTGATTTTTTGTTTGGTAGTCATATGTTTGACACATGGTTTAAGTAGAAATGTTTATGTTTTTTGTATATTTTATCTTACTTTGACCACAAGAACCTACCTTCTTAACCAAGGAGTCAACTAAGTATTGACAAGGACACCTAGTAGCTACCCAACACTTGAAGGTGATGGGCAAGGACTCCCACAAATATATCCATTACTACAATGTAGTGTATAAGAACCTCCTTTCCTAAATGTAAGGACTCAATTAGAAGCTTGAAAAGGAACATGATAGTCATTTCCCAACACTCTAGGGTGATGGACTAGGACTCCAAACTATTTATCCATTACTAGCATCTTGTGTATAAGAACCTATCTTTTAAACCAAAGATTTAATTAGGCATTAAGAAGGGATGTGACGATGGTTTTCTAGCACTTTAAGGTGATGGACTAGGATTCCATATTGTTATCGAATATTAACATCTTATGTACAAGAACCTATCTTCTTAACCAAGGATTCAATTAAGTGTTGACAAGGACACCCAATGGTTATCCAACATTCTAACCTCTTGGTGATGGATTAGAATCCCAAGTTTTTATCTATTATTACCATGTAGTGTATAAGGACCCAAGACTTGGTGGTCTAATAGAACCCCCTTTTAAACCTATGTACTTTAGCACATGTTTAACAATGACATTATGTGCTAACCACTTATCTTAAGGATTAGTAAACATAGTCAACACAATTTAAAAGCATAACATGGAGATGACAAATAAAGGGCAACAACTTAGTACATATAAATTGATAAACATGTACAAGGTTGCTATGAATAGAATGAACTCACCTCTATTAAGACTATATGGTGAGGTGAAGAAATCTGATGTTCTTATATTGAAGCCTTTTCAAGAGGTTTGTTCATGTGCTAATGTGGTCTCCTCAAAAGTTTAAATATTGCAATGCACGTAATGGGGAAAACAAGTTTATAAATACTAGGTAACAAGTTAAGAAGATTTCAAAAATTCTCCTTTTACTACATGGTGAAAACTACAAGTAGTTGCACACTACTAAATCCAAAAACCAAAATTATGCTATACATAGTCCAAGGGATTGCATTTATTAATCACTTGGGGGTGAAAGCACACTATGATACATGACCCCCTCATGTGCTATAATACTACACTTTTGGGTCTAGTATTATAGCACATATAATATAATTGTTCCAAACATATGGTACATTTAATTTTGGGTATCAATTTTGGTTTTTAAGCCCTACAATTGTTATTTTTACAAAACTACTATTATGTAATATTATTTTTTGAAAAATCGTTATCTATATTGAAGGATCCATGGGTATATTTATCTAGTATACATCAAGGTATAATAGGGCTATTGTTTTGTTTTGATTACACTTATTTTAAGGCTTCATTAGTCATTAAAATAATCAATTTAAATGGAATATAAATATGGCCCATCTAGTTATGTTTGTCATTTTCTAGGTGAATGTGATTACTTGTCAAAATTTCAATTTACCACACATTTATCGCATCTTTGTTGAAAAAACTCATTTTCTAAGATGAAAATTTTCAAATGAATCACATGGTATCCAAACATGGTTCAAATTATGTGAAATGACATGGTTCAATATACCTTCAATTTTCATAAAGATTAAAAATCATTTAAATTTTTTTTGGAGTATATTTGTGTTTTTTAGTACATAGGTACTTTACAAAGGATGATAAATCCATTGTCACAATCCAAGTCACCCCCCCAAAAAATCATTATGGACTTTTTTCCTCTAGTGGAGTTGGAAACTAAGCCTATAACTTCTACCGCCACACAATGAAGTAACATAACATTCAAGATGAAAAAATCAAGTAAGAAAAAGTCTCTAAAACATTTTAAGATTTAAAATGAAAAATTCAAATTTGTAAAGTCCATTTTGATATCTAAATTGATTTTTTAAAGGCCCATATTTTTCGAGGTTTTAAAAAAAAGTTTGAATTATAGTGGTATAACTTGGAAATGGAAAAAAATGTGAACTTCAACATCATTTAAATGTTTTTTTGAAAAATCACTAAATTTGGACTATTAAAATGGACTTTCATCAGCCCTTTTTGGGTGAGTGTAGTGTGCATTTACCTTGTTGTTCCCCTCTTTGCACTTCCTATTGTTTTCCTCATCACGCTTATTGCTTCTTTCATTGTCATGCTTGTTGTTGCTCCTTGTCTCACACTTATTGTTTTTCCTTATCGTGCTTAGTACTACTTTGCTTTTCACGCTTATTGTTAATTCTCATCGCATTTGTTGTTTTTCCTTTTTTCATGCTTACTAATTCTCCTCATCATGCTTGTTATTATTCCTTTTTTTGTGCATGTTATTTCTCTTCTTCACATTTGCTATATATTGTTCCCCTTTTCGCACTTGCTACTACTTTTTTTCTTCGTGTTTGCCCTTTCAGATGTTATGCAAGCACATATTTACGAAGGTCTAAGTGAAGGTGTTCAATTATTAGTTCATTGTACCACACCTACATTTTGTTTATCCTCAACCCATTTCTTTATAATGCTCATTACATATCTGTTTTGGCTTGCCACATCTTATAATTACCCATCTTTTATGGTGTTAATGTGGTCATACCATTGACGATCTAAGTGCCTTGGAACAATGAAGGAAGGTTTAAATTGTGTAAAATTTCCATACATTCCAGATCATGTTTATAGTTTTGCTTCCTTGTTTTTGGAATTGATGTGTGAAGGTTATTTCCACATAGTATTGAAGATGCTGATTTGAACAAGGAACTAAGTGTTGATATAGAATGGATGGCATACATGGGAGGTTTCCACCACCTATGCATTCTTCTTGCCACCAACTATAAATTTTTGACTAACAATGCCTTTTGGCACCTCGTAGGTGTGATTTCTTTCCTTTGCTTTACAATAACAATGCATGGAAATAAACGAGGGTTGTATTTGATTTAGGCTATCCTACAAGGTGGAATTCTTGGTATTGGTTGTCAATATTCATTTGTAGGAACACATAATGTTTTGGAGCTAGATTAATGTATTGTTATTCACTTGGTGGTGACCTATTCCACAAGCAAATGGTTCATAGGTTCAAGGACAAACGAATTGTTGTGCTCTTTAAGCTAATCAAAATTTTGGGTTTTAGGTCTAACAAACATAAAGGAATTGGAATTAACTTGCTACATTCATTGTTAAACAAATGTAGAAAAACACATTTTTTGAATGGAATTTTATCCAAAAGGTTTAAATTTTTAAAAAATTCTAGATTTAATTGATATATAACAATATCATATTCCCAAAAAAATTCATCCAAGAATTCCATTAACCACCTCAGTTTTGAAATATAAATTTAAAATTTCAAACTTTGTGACAAGTATTATTTTGTCACAAATTTTTTCTCTACATTCAAATTTTTCAATGTTTATTGAATTTTTCAAATACCTGATTAGATTAAGTTTTAAGCTAATCAAATATACTTTAAAAAAAATAAAATCCAAGATGTGATGTCCATATGTTGCCAAAAAAATAAATTGCATAAAGATTATACTTGTGATTATAATTTTTGGGGGGCTTAATGTGCTTTCACCTTTCTATCCAAACAATACAATAGGAAAGTAGTGATTGGATTTGTACAAAATTAAAAGTCCCATCAGGGTTAAAAATAATAAAAAGAACCACAGCAACCAAGGTGGAACTCCTTACCAAGGATTACATTTTACATGTGTCCTACATGTATTGGTTTATTAAATATCAAAAGTATATTTTAAATGTAATTTTTGGGACTAGATAATAATATTGAAACCAAACATGACTCATATTATAATAAAAACTATATATTTTTGCATGAAGACCTAGATTATAATCAAATGTATAATTTTGTTTTTAACCATGATGAAAAATTTTGAACTTTTTTGACCATTAAGGACATTCAGAATCAAAATCAACAACATTCGTTAAAAGGATTCAATACATGTGAATTTTAAAAATATAAACATATGTGGCCCTTTTTATGAAATATATTAGAGCCCATAATAAGTTTGAAAATATTTGATGAAGGTTTGAGTAACAAAAAACATGTTCACATTTTCCTAGCACAATGTTGTATATATAAACCCAAATTTACCAGTGACATTAAATTTATGTATTATTTTTCATGAAAATGCAACATTGCCTTCCTTTAAACAACAAAAAATATTTTGTTTTTTAAGAAGTCTTTATGTTTTTGAAGGTGATAAACACGTTTAAATGCAAATAAAGTACACCTAACTAAGGGAATTTAGGGCATGCTTTATGTTTTTTTTCATAATAGGCCTTTTGGTTCATCCATATATGGTATAGTATAAATTTGGAGCATGAATGGTTAAGTTTAGCATAGGATTAGGGATGAGTGAAATGAAAAACAATATTCAACTGTAGATTTTCCACTACTTTATGACCACTAAAACAAGTGGGAATCACACAAAATTTTTTGGGATGAAATTTCATTAATAATAAAATGTGGTGTAACAAACCTAATTACATTTTTATTTTTCAAACTTGAAAACTATAGAAATCAAGGACAATCAACATAGTCCTTGGTACATTATACTATGAATGTACCCATCATTGCAAATAATTGAAAAGAGGCTCCTACCAAAGATTTTTTGTTTAACCCTGAAAGAGCTAAACTTGGAACTAATCTAATGCACAAAAAAATTCCCATTAGTCTTCATTTTCGTTTGAAGATGCAAATAAGACAATTTTCTAGTTGATTCAAGGTACCATTTCTAAATCAAATAAATTTAAAACTAATTTGAAGCATAATTAGTTGATCCCTCATTTTCACTTGAGCATGTAAACAACAAAAGTTCCAAGAAATCTAATGAAAAAAGGTACCCTAAACAAGAAATTAGGTAATTAATCTTTATGAATACAATACCAAGTTTTTTTGAGCCAATGTGTGTTGCAAAGGCATTGCACACACATGAACTTGGAGCTATCATGTTTAATAAAAACACAAAACATGTACCTTAAATCCCAGACATGTTGAACAATAGAAAGAAATAAAATTAAGCCATATTTGGGGTTTGTGTGTAACTAATGCAATAGGTCTTGGAGGTTTGGCAACCTCTTTCTATAAATAGCTTGTTGACACTAAAAGAAATTTTGTTGAGAGTCATAAAGCTTCAGTTAGCTTGAGGACTCGACCACGTGCCCAAGACTCAAGAAGTAGGGCAGAGACTCCAGATCAACCGTAGAGCTAGACGACAGCATAGCCAGGCTGGTAGGACCTTAGCCACAATTGTGTGGTAGCAGCAG
>Ga0209611_10007318_pt1 | contig 17725 bp, 5 predicted proteins | sample S1TSphgellanicum_3_FD_187693 | JGI IMG/M metagenome (GOLD analysis project Ga0209611, IMG submission 187693) | Host-associated microbial communities from peat moss isolated from Minnesota, USA - S1T2_Fc - Sphagnum magellanicum MG (SPAdes) (version 2) | ecosystem: Host-associated > Plants > Peat...
AGTATAAATCTCTAATCATCCTTTTACACAATGAAAATCACATATATGAAAATGAAATTTTTTTAAAGTTTTCTTTTTCCTCACTTCTGGCAACTAAAACCCTCCAAAATCACTTTTTTCAAGTTTTTAAAATATTTCTCTTTCTATATTGTCAGTGAAAAAAAGGCTGGTCCACACATTACAAAATCGCTTCCATGCACCCCTTTACTCATTGAGGGTTTTCCAGTCGAACCAAGAACACCCACCAGAAGGGGGAGGGAGCGGGAGGGGGGTGAGGTTGGGAGGCCTCAACATGACAAAACAAACCAACTACCTTTCAGACTATAGGGAACCAAACTTGTCATCCATATCCCAAAGTGATTTGGGAATTTTGAAGTGATTTACAAACTGAAAACAATAGTGAACTAGAATGTCCTCGTTAGTGTACTTCTTTGGCTCTACTCTCTCTTTGAAAGCCTAATGTTGTCTTGCACACCTACAAGATCTGGTGGCTTGAGATCCACTAATAAGTTTGTGGGTACCAATTAAGCTTGTGGCGCGACCATGTTACTATCCATTGCCATGAAGATAAATTCTTCAAAAGACGTTAAGTCAAAAGTGATTGATTCTATGACTTAGTTTTTGGCCCTTGGAACTTGGATTATGGTGGTGTGTCTACACTTAAGCTTGCAATTCAAAACTCATGTGTGTTTTTATATAGGAGAAGGGTCTGCATTTTTTAGACCTCTTCAAGAATTGAGGCTCCTGTCCTGAGGTCGATACGCCAAGGGGGAGGAGAGGCTGAAATTCTCCCAAGGGTTTGAATGCAGACCCTTCAACTACAGAAAGAAATGTCCAACAATTACCAAATTTGTAAGGTCCTGTCCACCATTAAAGGTGGTCTTATGTGGGTTGTAAGATCCCATGAGCACCGATGATCTCTTATGTGGGTTGTAAGAACCCCACAAGAAGGGGTGTGTCACAAATGGCCCAGGGTTTCTTTATGTGGGTGGACATTTCTGCTTCTCACCTCTTCAACAAGGGCCATGTTACACTGTGGCCTTGCTATTTACATTAAAAAGTATCTTAAGGCAAAAGAAGAATTATGAAAACTCAAATATATTTCACCATGCAAAAATATAATCTTCAAAAAATCCCTCTGCAAGAAACCAAAAACCTTCAAGATATTATTATAACTCTATAACTAATCTCAAGTTTCAAACACAAGCCAAAATATCATCTTTCAAAAACCCTCATATACAAATCGACATGGTACCTAGGGGCCAAAATCCCTTAAGCTACTATACCCTATAATGAATCTAAACACAATATCCTTGCCTTGGTAGGCAAGGCCAACAAACAAACAAAAGAAAAGAAATCACACAATATGACACTTGGTTATATATATAGAGAGATCAATGGAGAATGCTAGAGTCTAGTATGTAGAACAGGGGGCTGGCTACCATTAATGTGATGCGGGTTTGTGAGTGATGTTAGCTTTCATGATTGGGTGTCTAAAGTAGCTTAATCTTTTTATTTTAGTGTTTTATGCCAAACTTGATCTTCTCCAGGATCTTGATGTAAGAGCTGCAATTCTGCTTGTTGAGTATAATTTATAAGCCACTTGCTCACACTCTTTACTAAAAAGTAGTAGTACACAGTGGGTGGGCCTGTGGACAAAGTCTGTGGCTTTGTGGAAGGCATCACTAGCACGACCTCATATTGTAACAATTTGTCATGCTCTGCTTAACTAGGAGCACTGCAAGTCATCCAATATAACCAACTGACCCACACTTACCTCCTTGTTGTTTATGAATGAATGAATGAATGTATTAATGAATGAATCTTTGCATCCTATCCCCCAATCATCCCCACCCAAAATAAAACAATGGGTGTGTCACACTGTGGCCTTGCCATTTACATTAAAAAGTATCTTAAGGCAAAAGAAGAAGAATCGTGGAAACTCAAATATTTCACCATGCAAAAATATACCTAATCTTCAAGAAATCCTCTAAAAGAAACCAAAATCCTTCGAGATATATTAGAACTCTATAACTAATCTCAAGTTTCAACACAAGCCAAAATATCGTCTTTCAAAAATCCTTGTATAAAAATAGACCTATTATTATTACCTAGTAGGGGCCAAAATCCCTTAAGCTACTACTGTACTCTAAAATGACTGAACACAACAATATCCTTGCCTCGGTAGGCAAGGCCAACAAAAATCATTCTTCCCACTCATATTATTAGTTCAAAGGTTTTTCTAGTCCAACAAACACAATAATCCTTACTACGTTTCACCAACAAAAAAATTGTAATTTATGTTGTCCCCGACCACACAATGCAACAAGTTCCATGCATTAATGTTGGGAAATTTGCTTACTTACAATGGCACCCACCATCCGTTTAGCCCCACTTTCAGCTCTTTATGTGGACAAAACTATTTTCGTGGCAAACAGATTTGGTCATTGTCGGGCCCATGAATTAGCCATCCCTCCCAAATGTAACAACAGTTCTAGTTTCAAAGGAGGCCCAAGAACTAACGCCACAATGAAGCCAAACACTACAAGGAGATACAAACACAACTTACTAAACATTTCACTCATTTTTTTAATAGTCAATTTGTAACAGAAAATGTGAACAAGTGAATGATTAGTGAACTAGGACCAATGCTATCGACCAAGTGGAGGTCCATGATTTGTACACATGTTCACATGCAAATTTTTATTTTTATTAATAATATATTTTTAATATTTTTATTTTCTGTATTTGTAATATGCTACTAATATTTTAAAAACATATTCAAACATCCCCTAATTTTATTGTCTTCCCAAGCTATCTCTTCAACCATTTTAATTTGTTTTTCGCTTGTCTATTGTGAGGTTGAAGGTCCTTGAAAGTGCCCAACCAATAACTTAGTATCTTCACCATTCCGGCCTATTCTTGACCTTTTTTTTTTCCATTTTTTCACTTCAATAATTTAAAAAAACATTTCCTGAAATTTTAAAAATTGAGGTGGGCAAAAAAAATGCCAAGTAATTTTGCACTAATTAGGCACACCACACAACCAAGCTTTAGGACAAGCAGTGAATAATAATGTCAATCAAATTTCTAGAACTTTTCGCATTGCAAGTAGTTAATTTTGAGAAATTTTGATATTTATTGAAAATTATGCAATTACTGCCAAAATGATAAAAGCATTATGGTAAACTACAGAATACAAGAGCAGCTTCAGCACATGTTTGCCAAATAATTAACTAATTGTGAAGATCACATTTTGAAAAGCTGAATATTTCCAAAAAGAAATCTTCATTTTCCTTCATAATTTTTTTTTCTTTGAAAAAAGTAGTTTTTCAAATTTTCAACATTTCTAAAAATAATATAATTTGTGTCAAGGTGCCAAGGTACTATGGTAATTGGCCATTGTTTTTTTGACAAAGTTAAGGGAAGTTGTTTTTGCAAAATTGAAAAAAAAAGATTTTTTCTTATGAAGCAAGGATTCTTCAGGGGTAATGACCCTCCTTTCTTGCAACCATTAAACCAATCAAAAGCATAGTTGGGGACCATCTAGGAGGGCACAAAGACAATCTTTCACATGTTTTTCTTCTTCTTCTTCTTTGCAATGACATGCTTGAGGAAACCTTACAGAGACCCCAAGGAATCAATTCCAGATTATTGATGTAAGCGCTATGACTGTACTTCGAAGAGGGCCTCCTCCTTAGAGCATGCATGCATGCCCCCAACGGCAGGCCTCTATCAGTGTTTAGTACATCCAGTGCACGGTTGAGTTTCTTCCCCCCATCCTGACCCATGAACTTGAAAAGATGGATTGTACAAAGTGAGAGAGACTATTTAACTCTCCACTCTCACCACCACTTGGGCCAATCATTGTAGTTGGCCAATGAGAAACAATCATTTATTGCTGAGAAACAGTCATTTCATTCCTACTACTGGTGCTCTAAGAGGGCCCTGGTAACATGTGCACTTGTTCCAGGCCCCCTCTCCAAACAGTTTCACAGTGTTTTTCTGCAAATCTTCATCCAAAACGTACTGTAAGGTACAGAGGCGTTTCACTTCTGCCGTTGGGCATGCTCTTGTTAGCCTGTAACAATTAATTAATTAATTAATTACCTACCAACAACAAACCCTAAGTTGAGTCTAGGGTTTAAAGTTGAAAAACTGTTGTTGGCTGAAAAGGGAGTACCTTTTAGTAGTTTATAGAAAGCCCTTATTATATCAAAGAAAGCTATGAGATAATGAAAAATCTCATTGAGAAATAAATAGAAGGTCTAGAACTTGCAAATGGGAAATAAATACAAGGAAAACATGGACCATTGTTTTGCTAAGTTGATTTCTTAATATATAGTTAAGAAATCCACTTTGAGAAATTGTTAAGTTAACAAACACTTCACAAGTTCATCAAGTTCACCAAGTTTGCCAAAGCATCAAGCCCGCATTGCCGACTTGCCAAGTCCTCTTCATCTTGTGGACTGTCTGATGTGTCACAAACTGCCCACAATTTAAAACACTCATGAGCTGCCCAATGCCTGAAATCTATTCCTTCTTTACTTTAGCTTTGAGTTTATTGCAACTTCCCTAGCTAATCTTGGTGAGTGCCCACATGGAGAAGTCAAAAAAATTCAATGGCTTTGAAATTATGTGTGTAAGTTTGAAAATTATGTATGTCTAGGTGCACAAAGATTCAATGCAAAATGAAAGCTACTATTTTCACAATATCTTCAATAATTGTGATGAGATGCCAGCAATAGGCTTTATGCTATTTTCACTACTCAAAAATAAAATATCTGGGAAAATTTTCAAGCCATTAGCAAATGGAAAAGAAGAACTGCAAGGGAATCAAATTTTTCAGATGAAGGATGATTTTTACTTATGAGTTTTTAAATGCATACACCACCCTACACACCTAAAACTTTCATGCCAGTTTCTGATATTTAGCTAGGCTATTCATAGCATGTTTTCTTCTATTCAATGGCAACAATGCAAGTTAGGAAAAGAGGCCTTATGCATGTTAGAATGCACCACTTAGTGTACTCTTTTGGTGACCCTCACACAATAGAATAGTGACATTGTAACAAAATTCATGCACCTACATAAAAAACCATGTGTACCAATTCAATATGGAAGAACATCTGCATACATCTATCTGGTAGCATGCACCTGCATCAGGGTGATACCATGTCCATGGATAGAAATCATACAACTATTCCATCTGTTTAAGAACTAATCTAATAGTAAAAACTATAGGTCTCTTGGGGTCAGATCACTCTGATCTCACTCTCATGAGCACAACTGGCCATCTCAAGCTTTTCTCAATAACGACAGACCTCAAAAACCCAATAGAGATGAATTACCCAGATCCGCGCAAAAGATGGAAAAAACACCCAAATTCCAATTCCCTTCGACACACAATGTTTGGAAGAGGAATTGTTGAACAAGAACACTGTACATCAGCAACTGCCACATAAATCAAATATCTTAACATACAAGTTTACAGACCCCACTCCCAACAAGACCTGATTCACCAACTTGACAAAGAAGATTTTGCCCATCTACTGCCCTTCACTAGAACACTTGGGATTCAACAGACAAACATCATTCTTCGAAATTCCCATATGGAGGGTGCTTTCTGATGAGAGCATGAACTGTTTCACAACAAAATGGACACACGAACAAAAACAATGAAGATTGAAAAGCTTCACATGCCACTCTCAAGATTTCTCAATTTCTCATCACGCCCCAGTCATCGACCTCCCTAGATAAATCTTGCCTATTGAGGAACATGGCATAGCGGATATATCATCGCCAACAGAGCAACAAGACCTACATTATTCGGAAAAACAACCCATCGCACTTCCATCTCCTACATTAAAAACTTTAGACTTATTCACTTATCTGCACAACCATTCTTCAAGCTCCACTGGTGCCGCCTCTATCCTGTAGCTCCTCCTCTTATCCTCGAATTCTTTGTTCTCGCGTTCATCAAAGCATTATCACAAACTAGCTTGCACCATCCAAAATGCACCCAACCACAACCAAGCAAACAACAAGCACTGTCAAAATTGAAAACAGAAAGTGCTCATAACCTACATACAAATAAATGTGAAGAAAATAGAAACACAAACAAAGCTCAAAACTTACCATCACCCCTCAACCGCCCACAAACTTGTCATTTTCTTCTTTTGGCAATTGACGGCATGGTCTTATCATCATTAGGGTTTTAACCCATCAACTTTCATCACAACACCTTCAATTTTTTTTAAATGGATCCAATAAAGCAATTAATGCATTTGTAATTCAAAATATATATAACTCAATGTTTGCGTTCAATCAATACATATGTAATCCAAAAATACCAAAAGCTGGTATGAATTTTGATATGTTTGAAACCTAAAGTTGATCATGCTTGAGTGTTATACATGTGAAACAACTATTCAGGACCAAAAATGGCTACCTATTTCTTGCGAGTTTATGCACTTTCCCACAAAAATCCCTCTTCGCAATGGTCATGGTCTCTTTAATCATCCTCATCCATGCATCACAATTCCCATCACTAATATCCTTCCAATCATTCTTATCATTCTCACCTTTCTATGTGTGATTCCAATGGCATTGATCCCATCACTTTAATCCTTCTTTCTATAATCATCATGGCAATGGACTTTATGTTCTTTCTAACCAAATCTCTCTCTTGTGCCAAAGCATCTCAGTAGAGTTATAGTTCTCTAGAAATCACAAGATTGACATGGAATATGGAATGGGTTTATACACCCATGGGGGCTTTATCAAGTGTGGGTCATTGTTCTCTCTTTCATCCTTCTTGGCTTTCCTCTTTTCCATGCAAATTGTGGAAGATTTGTTGCACAATCCTAGTTTGACTCATGTTGGAAGAACACATGAAACACGTTCTCATTGCCTTGGGCCCATTGCTCATTTTTGCAAGCTACATTCGCAATTTCGCTCTCTTCAACTAAATTATCATCACTAACATGCTCTTCTTAAGTTATTTCGTGTGTCGTATTTGGTAGCACGTTGAAATTAGGCATAAATCCATTTTTCACAAGCACTTTGCATGGTTACTTACTAGACCATGATTTCAATTGTTGTTAGAAAATTGATGTGATATGTTTCTAGCTATGTTATATGTGGTTTACATGTGGTCTTGAAATGGGTAGGCATCATTTTTTTTCATGTTTGAATGTATATATTGATTCCATTAATTGTGTGAAGGAAGTGCATTAATCATTTCAATAAAACTAGTTGACATTATTTTGAAATAAAATAAGTGATATCTTGTTAAATAAACATGTAACAATCCTTGTAATAAAATGATTAATTGAAAATGAAATGGTCAAGCGGCATCACTTGTCATGTTTGAAGATGTTTTTTTTAAAATTTATTTGTGTTGCAAAAATGGATTGATCACATGGAAAAAATACACATACTATTTCACATGTATGCACTAATCACTTCTCTCAAAGCAATGGGCAATATATTGAAAAAAGTTTAAAGTTACTTATTATAATAATATATTTAAATGAGAAAAGTAGTTGATATAACAATATGAAACCGTTAATAATAGAGCGTCAAATTTTTTGTTTGCAAACTGTATGGTTTTCCTCAATTTATTTATTTGGGCCCACCTTCCAATCCTAAATCTATCGTTAATAGGGTTGGTTATGGTTATTCTAATTAACATATTTTTTCATGCAACCAAGGAGATGCATTAAGAGGCAAAAATAGGTGTCCATTTTGGGGAGTTGACATTTTAAAGTTCATCTACCTTAATGTTTTTACTCAAAGAGTTTCACTCAAGGAACCAAGCTTAACATTGAATACATATCCATTCTAAGCAACCACATATGTTTGGGTTTAGTTCAATTGAAATTACCTATGGTTGGTCCTATTAATTGGTTGTGGGTTGCATCCCAAAGTTCAATTCTTTTGCAATAGGCACTTTGATATGGTCCATCACCAAAAATATATAATACTTTGGACTAAAATTATATAATCATTTCCCTTCAGCCCAACTACAAAAGGTTATTAGAGTTCAACTTTGGGTGAAACTTATCTAGGATAAAGTGTGGTGTTATTGAAAACATCTTGGGGAACACATTGAGAATACCAAAAAAATCCAAACCTCCCTTGCACCTTACCCAAAACCAAAAAGATTGGGCCTCTTGGTTGTTCGTTGCCTTCATCTCATTGGTTGCCATGAATTTATGTTTATAATCGTGTTCATCACATCAAAAAATGCTTAATTTTTTGAACAATTTCAAGTGAAAATGCTTAACTTTAAAATAATCATTTCAATTAAAATCTCAAAGGTACATGAAAAATTCAAAGCAAATTAGGGGACTATATAGGTATGTCCTCTAAACAATATTGTTCAAGTCTCCCAACAAAACTCCTTCAAAATGAACTCACCTATTTTCATTATAAAATTGGCAATCCCATGGTTTGATAATTCCACACCAACCCCAATTAAACACAAGCATTTCCTCGTGATATATAAAGCTTGTCCCAAACCATAAACAACCATTCAACCAAATTCTTAGTCACAATCTCCATAGGATTGTCAACTTTCATTATCGAAGTTAGTACACTAACAACCACCATCTATTGAAATTATTTGTAGACCAATCATTAAATAAATATGTAAAAACAAACTTCAAAGGCCTTTACAAAACATCTATAAGTTGGAATTTCCCTAGGTCACAAAACATGATTGGGGTATCCCATTTGAAACACAATAACTCCTCTTTGGCACGCCAACCATGTTTGGACCCATCAATACAATTGGTTAATAATAGATACAAAAGCAAAACTTGAGGATATTTTTCTTTCATTCAAGCTCTAAATATTACATTGGTATGCACATTCCAAGACATAATGAACCAAAACATTTGTTGTGACCATCATTTGCACTTCAATATCAAGATATGGAACAACAATGAAATCCACAAACCCTTGCATAGACTCAATTCTTGACAAATGATTAGTAGCCATGGTAAAATGAAAACCATGGCTCGTACCTACCCATGGCACAATGAACCTTTTATCATCATTGACAATCACACCAACATCCTTAGACCTTTTTTCCCAAGTCCTCTCTCCTACCACAAGCATTAAATGTATTCCTATTTGATTGGTCGCAACAAAGTTGTGAGGCAAGTTGTGAATTCTAACCAAGTAATCAATGTGCAAAGCCATCACATACATATGATCATGCTTTGTGGCGCTACACTAGGAGGCAATAACTATGGTGTGAACTAGTTGGTATGAGACCCCATGACTTTATGTTTGGCATTATAAGATGAAGGTTGTGACCCTATAAGAATAGATGAAGTGAATGATATTGTAATAATAGTGTTAGGAACTAGATTCAACACTAAATCTCTAACCTTGCATGGCCTACTAATAGTCATTTAACAACCTTGGGAACACACTTGTCCTTCTTAGCATGAATCAATTGATTCAACTTATATTGCAATTTGCATCAATGTATAACAACATATCGTTGTGATATATATCTTAATCATTCAAAAAATCAATTTCAATATTTTTTCCTTCCCTATTTTGTAAGGATAAAATTTTAAAATGATGATGTTTGTGGTCTAATACCTCCTTGTAAATTGTGTGCAAGCCTTCTCCCCACCCCTCCTTTTGTTTGCCCTATCCAATTCCCCAATAATGCCAAATAACAAAAGAAAATCTTATTTTGGGGGGAAAACCCTAATAAAATCTAAACCACATGTTGAACTTGGCTAGCATAATTTAATAATTTTGTTGAGTGGTATGGTGCCAAACCCACCTTGCAAGTACAATAACCCCTTCCATGAGGATTGGTACCTATTAAGTTCTAGGATAGGTTAATCTAATTTGGTCAAATTGGGGTAGGAAAGGGATAAGTTAAGTTAGGGAAGGAATAAAGTTCATGCATTTGGGTAGCCCAAAAAAATCCATTATGGGCAATTCATGGTGCATTCCAACAATCCACAAGATGAAATGAACTTTGCAAGTTGGCATTGTAATTTTGGCAATATGAACTTGACAACTTGATGATGTGCATTTGGTGACATGGATTGTACATGTCTTTGTTGATGTTATGTTTTGAATGATTAATGTTATGATTCAAAAACATGATCACAAAAAAATGTTGTGATTTACAAGGCTTTCAAGAGGGATGTCTCTTGGGATATGATAGGATGTATTGGAACATCCCTTTGGCATCCCTCTACAAAGGTTTTTTAAAGCTAAATTTACCTCTTTTGTCTAAGCAAGGGTTTGACCTTACCTTGTCTTAAGGCACTCAACATCCTTCGAAGGAGTGCATTGATCCCAACCTATTTCAACTAGTCATAAAATTATTATTTTTGTTATATGTTTTTTGTGTGATTTCAAATCACATGGCCTATTAGTCTCACTTTGTGGATGCCAACAACTTTATGTTTAAAAAATTTTAAATCCTTATGTGAACAAACTAGGTAAGTACAAAACAAGTAGGTGTCTAGGATGTAGGTAATCACATCACTATAAAGTAGGTAGAGGCAAGCAATCAAGTTCGCTTTTTATTGCTCTATTTGATTTTACTAGATAGTGTACAAATAAGTAAATTAAGAAAACTAAATGAGCTATAATGGTAGCAATTTGAACTAACCACTATGATTACAAATGGGATAAACCCAATTCAATAAGAACAAAATTCTTGAAATTAGTTCAAAACTTTAACCCCATGTAGGTTATAATACAACCCCTAGGTCCAATTCTTATTTAGTTAATAGGATAGTTAGTGTAAATTATGGTTATTTTTAGGGTTGAAAGCAATTGTCATGTTGCACAATGGGGGGAAAAACAAAACTATTTCTATAAAAGGAACCAATCCCTATCAGGCCCACAATATTCCTTGCTCTTTTTGGTTAATTTTCTTATGTCTTTTGTTGTATTGTGTTTTTTTCTTAACATCACCACCTTGTTGTTATCTTATACTTCTCATTGTTGTTTTATTGTTGTTCATTTTGCCTTTTATTATTGTTTGTTGTTGCCTTGTAATTATTTATTGTCGCCTTCCATTGCCATCATTTCTTTGTAGTTGTTTATTGTCACCTTATGTTGCCCATCTTCATCTTGTGTTGTTGCCATCACCTTTTGTTGTTCATTGTCACTTTACACTATTCTTCATTGCTTTGAAATGTTACCATTGCCTTCTAACTCCTAATCATCATCCTATAGAATTGTTGTTGACTCACACTATTATTGTCGCCTTGTAATTACTTGTTGTCGCCTTATGTTGCTCATCTTTGCCTTGTGTTATTTTCACTTTGTAATTGTTTGTTGCCACCTTTCATTTTTCATCATTGCATTATAGTTGTTTGTCATTGCCTCACATCATTGTCACCTTGTGTTATCTTGACCTTTTAGCTAAACAAATATTGAAGATTGTAGGTTCTCAATTTGAAACTCAGAAAATATTTTCCTTGGTTGATATATCACCAATTTGAAGAGATGTTGTTTGCAATCAAATAATCTTTAAAAGGTGACCTTTGTAAATATTTTTTTTCCCAACAATGCAAGGGTTGGTTGCAAGGCCCTTCTAGTTCAATCAAATTGATAAAGTTTGAAATACAAGTAAAGGAGGAATTAGATGCATTTCATGAAGGCTCATTTGAGCCAGATGAATTGAAAGAAGCTTCATATTATGTATTTTTGCCTTGAAGAGGTTATATTTCAAAACGTGATCTTTGTTTTGTTCTAAATATTAGATCTTTGTAATGAAACTTATTGGTTTTTCTTTTGACCCATGAGTTTTATATACATATATAGGAAATATAAAGTCAAAATTTTTAAAAATTGATGTAAAAGAATCATTGAAATATAATCAACTAATCTAAATGAAGGTTTATTGTGAATGGGAAGGATGTCTCTTGTATCAATTTTCCACCATTTTCAACAGCCTGCACTCGACTTACTGACCTTGTGACAAGCTATTCAAAATCATGGACGGGCCTAAAGATAGACCCTTCTCCTATACAAAAAGCAGTGCAGTGCAGTGCAATTCAGTGCAGGTTATGGGAGCTTGCAAGTCTGTGCTTCAGTCATCTGTTCAGGAACTTGTACAAGTTGGCTGTTTTAGAAGGTTCTCATTTTCCCTTCTCTGCCAGGATGATGAGGTCAACAAAGAAATGGCATTGTTCCATGTGGGACATGTGAGAGATCAACAAATAAATGGCATGTTTCCATGTGGAACATGTGCTTTGCTTGCAACCCCCATCCAATCAATCTGTGAGGAGGAGGAGGACTCAAGAGATCTTTGAAAAATCTCTTGCAATGTAAGTTTTAACTTTGGTAGCAATAGTATCATGAATCACATAGCATGAGTGGGATTGAAGTTGCAACACCCAACTAGATTAAACAAGGGGTGTGTCACACCGTGGCCTTGCTATTAACATTCAAAAGTATCTTAAGGCAAAAGAAGAAGAATTATGGAAACTCAAATATTTCACCATAGCGAAAATACACCTAATCTTCCCCAAAAAAATCCTCTAAAAGAAACCAAAATCCTTCAAGATATTATTATAACTCTATAGCCAATCTCAAGTTTCAACACAAGCCAAAATATCATCTTTCGAAAATCCTCCTATAAATTTAGATCTATTATTACCTAGGGGCCAAAATCCCTTAAGCTACTATACTCTATAATGAATCTAAACACAATATCCTTGCCTTGGTATGCAAGGCCAACAAATAGATTTGCAACACCCAACTAGTTCAACTAGCAGCAGGAACAAAATGGCATGTACACTGTACTTTCGATGAAGTATAAGCCTTCAAATATCATGACAATGGGTTTGAATTAGTGTTTTTTTTTTAAAAGGAATTTTTGTTTGTAGCCAAAGTGGTGATCATCCATAGGAAGCTTTAAAAAAAAAGGTGAGGAATACCCCTAGAAAATTATAGCCAAATATGGCTATAAACCAGATATGAAGTACAAATCTTTAATCATCCTTCTATATTGAATAAAAGGCCAGTTTGAAGTTTGAACCAGTCTTGGGTGGGTACCAGGTTTGGAACTCTGGTATATAGACTGATACGGGTCCTAGTATCAAAGAACCCACCAGATGTGCATGGTAGGGACCTGGGGTTATGCCAACATCGTCGTATCGGTACAAGCTCATTTCCTTATTGGCAAAATTTTAAAAATAAATGACTTCTTTTAATTGGCCAGCCATAATCATTGGCCTCTAATGGTAACATTTAAATAATCTCTCACCTTATACTATCCAAATTTTCTTATTTGTGGGTCTGGTTGGGGAAATATACAATTGACATTCTATATTCGATGTCATACACACTTGTAGAGGCCCAAATAGGGGGTGTGCAATGTACTTGAACCAACTAGAGCATTTTCAGTGGTGCTCAGTATGTGATCCTGCAAAAAAAAAATTCTCACATTTAAGTTTAGTTATTTACTTTTTTTTACAACCCCACCCATAAAACTAAAACTGGGACTCGATGGCAGGTGCGAGACTACTAATAGCAACCCAGCTGGACCAATCAAACTACCATCTAGTCAATCAACAACAGCAACCGATGTTAGGCTTTGCTATGCCATTCACCAGCCTCAGGAGACTACTAATAGCAACCCACCTGGACCAATCAAACTACCTTCTAGCCAATCAACAACAGCAACAGATGTTAGGCTTTGCTGTGCCATTCAGCAGCCTCGGGAGACTACTAATAGCAACCCACCTGGACCAAATCAAACTACCATCTAGCCAATCAACAACAGCAACAGATGTTAGGCTTTGCTATGCCATTCACCAGCCTCAGGAGACTACTAATAGCAACCCACCTGGACCAATCAAACTACCCTCTAGCCAATCAACAACAGCAACAGATGTTAGGCTTTGCTATGCCATTCGCCAGCCTCAGGAGACTACTAATAGCAACCCACCTGGACCAATCAAACTACCATCTAGCCAATCAACAACAGCAACAGATGTTAGGCTTTGCTGTGCCATTCAGCAGGCTCAGCATCCTGTGCAAAAATTCTGGGCAAAAAAACCATTTTGCTGAGCCAAACCAACATGTTTTGACATTTGGTCACCGAATCTTCATTTGCAGGGCCACATACTGAACACTCCTGGAGCTAGTGTAAAGCACTCAGGGGCTGTACATCATCATGGTTTCAGGTGCAGATTAGCTCCATGCATTGGTGTGCAGAGCTCCAATTCTGATGTGCACACCCAGTCAAGTAGGATAAGAAGACTGGAGGTCACTTCATTGTTAGTGCCCTACATTTCAAGGGAAACTTTTGTTGAGATTTTTTTTTTAAATTGTAAATAAAATTTACCCTCCATATCTTTTCACTACCTACCAACTAACAAGCACATTTGCCTTGACACACATATTGACCTACCTTTCTACCTACCTACCTTCAAACCACCTCCTTGCACTTATATTGTGAGTCATCATTTACATGTTTACTTACTAACTTAAGATATTGCAATAAATATAATAATTTGTAGGTACTAATATCTTCCCCTCCCTTCCTACCTACTACCCACCCGAGGGCATCTTTTTCAATTTCCTGATGGAGCCAGGGTGATGAGCATCCCTAGACAGATTTCTTTATTTAATTCACAACATTATTATTTCAAGGAACTCTTCAAACTGTAGCCAGTAGCCCTAGACATTTATTATTATTATTATTAGTGAAATAATAATAATAATAATAATAAGAATAGGCCTAGACATAAATATAGTTACACCATCCCCCCAAAAACAAACAATTTTCTATCACTTTTTTGTGATATTTTTTCATAAGAAGAAGGGGAATTTGTGACACAAGTATTTTATTCTCAGAAAACTGTGTTGCCTTTTGACTGGTAGGATTGTTTGGTAAGTACTAATTCTTATTCTAAAAGCAGTAGTATCAAGTATCAAATTGTAGTTAAAGAATTAAACTTTATTTCCAGCATACAACTGATACAAACTACAAAAATAGTTTGAGCTATGTATTTCCAGAAATGAATTCTCCACAAACATAGTCATAATCCATGAGAAAAAATAAAAATCTAAAATAAATAAATAAATAATTAATTAATTAATATTATTATTTTCAGTTCAGAATTCACATAGATCTTATGGAGCTTTACCAAAGCTCTAATATTTTCAATGTACCATGTACCAAAAACATAATAGGAGAGCAAGTCATTCAAAATTTTCTCTCTTAAACTTTTTTTTAAAATGTAAGGCCAGATTTCTACTAATAGTCACTACCATTACAACCATTATGTCCTTGACAATGTCACTTAATTGTGGTAACCTTAATCTTCACTACCAAGTTTCATTCCACTCCAATGCACATCTTGTTTTCATTTACACTTTCACCTTTACAACACCTACACTACCCATCATAAGGTTGGGTTCTTTCCAATGTTACATGTGTTTTAAGTGTAAATGGGTAGTTTAATTGTCGTGTAACCATTCAAGTATAGATCATTTACGTTTACATTTTTTGTGGGGTATAGTTTGAAGTTTACACTTCCATAACATGTATGCATATTGTTCCAAATTACAATTACATAATCTCATTTATATTTATTTTGGGCGTATAAGGTTGTGCAAGTATAAATTATGATGTAATACCTTCACTTTTATGATAACCATAATCTTCAATGAAATGAAAATTGCATTGGAGTGATGAAATATGTTGAAATTGGATATCAAAGTGATGTAGAGGATTAGTAATGTATAGGGATGTTCATATGGGAGATGATGAAAATTCTATGCATGTACACATATGTCACAAGAAGAAACATCATTAAGTTATTTCCATGAAGATGGTCACAAAAAATCATGACAATTTGAGTACATGATCATATTGATCCAAAGTGACCTCCATCTAATTTCTCATACTTGGGTATGAGAAGTTGGAGTCAAACATGGCCATCGACAACATATGATAACCCATCATGATAAATAAACCATCTTTGAATTTGAACTTGTAATTGTTTAAAAACTCCCAAGACCCTAAGTTTGGTTAAGTTTTTGAAGTGGCCTTTGATGCACAATGATAATTGAATCCTGAACACAAATGGTTTGATCTACGAAGTTTTTCATTCAAAAATACCAATAATACTTGAAATCAAAGGTGTTAAAAGTTTGAAAATGACATTGCATTGTTGGTTGTAAGTTTTTTCTTTACATACAAATATAAATAATGAAATTATGAGTTAGGTTTTCATTAACATCATGTAAGATGATCTATGTGATCATGAATTGGAAGTAACAAGGCATATTCAATTCAATGAAGATACAAAAAACAAATCATCATGATTTCATATTGTGTTTTTTCAACTATATGTGTACATTTTTCAATGCATTGATAAGTTAAGAGGTTTTTTGTGCATGAATATTGTAGTTAGTTTGGATAAAAGACAATAAGCGATAAGAAGAATGATACAATAAAAAAGATTTCCAAGTTGTGGGTGGACAAATTTGATATTATCCTAAAAGTGTTGAACTCCCAAATAAATTATTTTATATTATAAGAAGGAAACAAATTATCGGTCGTAAATAAAATAATCAAGGATTGAAATGAAAATTTTTCCTTATTAAAAGGTCAATTGCTTCAATTTAAATGGGTCAAAGGAGCATAATCCAAAATAATGCTCAAAAAAATATTCATGAAATTAAGCAAACACAAATGCAAACATCAAACATCATGAACAAAAAATGGTTAATTCAATCTAGATTCCACAATGCCCATTTGACCTTTGGCAAGGTCCACACACATGCCATCACTGATATAAGGAATCCCATTTCACTCTTATGAAATTAACATCTTCCCATTTCTATATAATTTATTTTTTCAACTATTTGAAAAGACTTGGACATGGTCATGAAATTGTATATTATATGACAAAAATGAAAATGTCATCAATGTCACAAACCACAAACACTATAATTACTCCTGAAAAAAATATTCATTAGGGCTCCATGTTGCTTCACAAAACCATTTCCAAACATTTCATTAAATTTTGTGATATTCCTCAAATTTATAATATAATAATAATAATATTATTATTTTTTATATTAATGATTTGTTCTAGGCCCCTTATTTTAGCAATGCCCCCACCCTTGGCCTAATTATTCTACACCTAAACTTTTGTAGATTATGGGTGTAGGTTTAGGAAAAGGGTATGATCATATGCCTATCATTTTTGTATGTCTACTTGGAAGTGTAAGATCCCTCCCATTTTGAAGGAGTAAGCACAATATCCCTCCTTTTTCTTGGAGAAATATTCATGGAGACAAAGTGTTTTCCACATACAACAAGAATTTTTTCCAAATGTTTTAGAATTCTCATCATTATTCCTTGGCATGTGCAACACTTTGAAGAAGATGCTCCTCTACACCATACAATGCAAGTTCTTTTATTCAACAAATAAATAAATAATATTATGGAGCACAATCAACTCTTCATTTTAGTGTTATTGTGTTATCTGAATGGTGATATGTTGACAACCACTGTTGCCTTCAATATTTTTTATGTCCATTGTTGTTTTCATAATATTTCTTGGGACTTTGTACAACATATATTACTTGGACCAAATTTTGCATCCTATTGTGAAGTATTATCAACCAAAGTTATGTCAATAATAAGGTAGGGCTCCCTTTAAGGTCAAATGAAAATGGAACACATGGATATTTGAAAAGGTGA
>Ga0209611_10007319_pt1 | contig 17724 bp, 12 predicted proteins | sample S1TSphgellanicum_3_FD_187693 | JGI IMG/M metagenome (GOLD analysis project Ga0209611, IMG submission 187693) | Host-associated microbial communities from peat moss isolated from Minnesota, USA - S1T2_Fc - Sphagnum magellanicum MG (SPAdes) (version 2) | ecosystem: Host-associated > Plants > Peat...
TGAGGCAGCAGGATTGAAAGTCAGGGCTTTATCAGCTCTTGCCTACTGTCAATTGAGCATTGAGGATCCATTACAGGCTCTCCATTCAGCAGAGGAGCTGTTGCGGCAGCCAGCTTGTGCCTGTCCGTATGCCCTTCTAGCCCACATATATGCTGCCAAAGCTCTCTGCCAGCTACAGATGCCACAAGAAGGCTGATCATCTGTCCACCTGCCTTTTGGAGAGCAGCATGACCACAACAGAGCCTTCTGGTGCTGAAGAAGAGAGCCTCAAGTGGAGAAGTGGTGACAATAGTGAGGTGAGTGGGGATGGGAAGACAGTACTACTTATCCTGTGGGGGCTTTGGGTGAAGCTGTGAGTGTGGCTCGGTTAACTGGCTCTTGAGCATGGGCTTTGCTATTTCTGGATCTTGCTGCAGTACATAGGGTGCAAGGTGATTTCCATCAAGCGCATCAATGGGCAATACAGGCTTTTACCATTACACCAACCAATGCTGTGGCAATGTTAGCAGTAGTGTATACAGAACTTCGAATGGGCCACTCTGAAGAGGCAGTCACCTTGTTGAAGCATTGTCGTCACTTGTGTTGTTGTGAGCCGAAGCAATGGTTCATGGCAAACATGAGTTAGGCATCTGTTCTTCTCCCTTTTGGTTGGCTACTAGCACCTTCCCTTGTAGTTGTATACTTTGTAATGTAGGGTTGAATTGAAGGGAAGTGTAAGATTTAGCATGTGAAAAATTGGCTCATTGTAGTCACTGTTTTTTGGCTCACTAGATGAATTTACTAGGAAGGTTGGAGGCTAGCACGTACTGCAATATCCTTGAGTAGTTCCCACCTTTTTCTGCTCTCATGAGTCATAAAAAGGGCTACAAAATTAATCCTCCTCTATCATGAGATGACTCTCTAAAGGAGAGCTGACACGCGGTTCATCTTCCAAACAAGAAGCCCATACTGTTATTCTACACTAAATTGATTTACTGACCATTAGCCTACTTGAAGAAGGCAGGAGAAAGTACCATACCGTAGTTGGGTTGCTTTGCTATGGTGTGTGCAATTTGTTTTGGTGGTAACACAAGTGCTTGGTAGTCAGTTCATACGGGCAATTCACAATTCTGGAGTTAATTGATAGTTCCTTAGTTATATTGGTCGCAACCTGCTGTTGTTCAACTATTCTTTGGAACATTTTCTTGTCCATAGTTTGATAGTACATAGATTCTATAGGTAGTTCTTTTATCGGTCCCACCCATCATTCACCTGCTATTGGGAACATTTTTTTGGTCCGCTTTGGTTGGCCATAGATTCTATAGTTCTATTAACCTCAACAATTGTTCAATAACTATTTGGAATTTAGGTATGCGGCTGGCAACATAACTTTTCTATCCACAGAACTTTTCGAATGTGCACCATTATTGGGAAGAGACACAAAGAATGCAATGCCAATATACTATCAAATACACGTATTAGGAAATATTCATTTTGCCCAAAAGAAAATTAGTGTTGTGGAGGCATATTTGAATGCCATACCTATTTTCATCCATCAATTTTTGTTAGAATTATCTTTAGATTCACTGATTTATGGTAAATTTTGGGCTTTTCTGAAAGTATAGAAATTGGTGAGTACATGATCCAATTCTAGATTACTATGCACTCGATTAATAGTGCATAAACATTTGGATTTATTCGCCTTGCCTACCAAGGCAAGGATATTGTGTTTAGATTCATTGTAGAGTATACTAGCTTAAGGGATTTTGGCCCCTAGGTAGTAGGTTTATTCCTATATGAGGATTTTTGAAAGATGATATTTCGGCTTATGTTGAAGCTTGAGATTAGAGTTGTCATATCTTGAAGTCACCAAATTTCAACAAAAATCTCCCAAAAAAAAAAATACCTTGTGCAGTACTAGTAATAAGCTTTTCAAGAATAGCCAGGGCCAAGATGAGAACATCTTGTTGAATTGTGGGGTGATAAAATCAAATGCTAGCAATCAAATTTTGAGATTGTTGCTCATTTCACATTTTCATTTGGTTTTTTGTTGCTGAATTCAATATGGAATTGTCAAGGTTACTTCAGAATGAGGTGAGGTAGTCATTTTCTACTTGAAGCTGGGATTTTTGCATTGGTGTGATGACTTGTGATGTCAGAGGTACTTCTGCAGGAAAATCAAACTTGAGATGACAATTTATCTACACATCAGTTGTTGGATGATCAAAGAAGCTTTTAAGGATGGTTGGTAAAAATTATAGGCATTATTTGAAAGTAAAGGTAATAGATATGATTAATCTATTAGATCAAAATCGACATGCCAGTATTACTTGAAAACATGTGATTGTGCAAACAATATTTTTGAAAATGGCAGTGTATATGACTCATTGTTCCTATTTTGCAGATTGAAATGTTAGATCACAGAGCAAATTCAAAGAGATCTGAAGATAAGCATACTCCAAGATCAAGAAAAGAACAATTTCACTACTAAAATGAGAGCAAACATGCTACAAAAATTGCTACCACTCTTAAAAGTTATTAACATTTATTTGTAAGAATCCTCCAAATCGTCCAAATAGAACTTGATATTCAAATGTTAGATCACAGAGCAAATTCAAAGAGATCTGAAGATAAGCATACTCCAAGATCATGAAAAGAACAATTTCACTACTAAAATGAGAGCAAACATGCTAAAAAAAATGCTACCACTCTTAAAAGTTATTAACATTTATTTTGTAAGAATCCTCCAAATCGTCCAAATAGAACTTGATATTCAAAATTTGAACTCCCCAATTTTTATTGTCTTCTTGACAACTTTCTTCATTTTCCATTTTTCAAAGCCTTTCATTTGATGGCATGGCAGAGCCAATATGAGTGTCCCCTCCATCACAACCTACATAAATGTCGTCAATAAAAACAGTATTGTTCTAATGGTTTTTTTTAGTTCTTTTTGTGTATTTTAGGGTTGAGTTTCCCCTTTTTCCTAGTTGTTGATATCTTGTTGAATGTGTAATCTATATAACCTAATTCTCAAGTAATCATTGATTTATTATAACACAAATTACATGACAAAAACATTCATTTCCATCACACATGTATTTTCTTTTACAAATTGCGATAGAAAAAATAATTACAATTATGAAAAATATACATTTGTATGATTCAATTGATAGAAATTGACATTTGATCATATGATGTTTGAATATAACAGGAAACCAATAGGAAATGTAAACCACTAAAGCCCTAAGTTATTTATTGAATTTATCAAATCATTTAAATCGATTATGATTTTACATATATACCTTGGTATAGTTTATTAGCTTGGGTTCAAGAAGAAGAAAAAACACACAATATCCATAACGAAGAAGAAAATGAATCAATAATTATTTTGAAACATTTACAATTGAAAAAAACTTCATCAAATTTACAATATATCATACACAATTTTCATATAGATTCCCAACAAAGAGTTGATATATTTAAATCTTTTTCTCCATATGAATTTTTTAGTAAAGTTAAAAAGATTAATAACACACATCATCATCGATTTCATCAAGATCATTTTCAATATAACATTCATAATCTATATGAATACAAAATATCAAAAATACCAATAATCCAAAACTACATGATACCATCACAAAAGATTTAGAGAATTATGTTTGGTCAATGTGCATTATAATTTTTTTTCAATGTCAATATTTTACATGAATGCAAAGAATTGAGACTCAAAAGACATTATTAAAAGTTTTAGTTGAAAATAAAATTCATGAACATAAAGACAATAAAATAAATTACCCATTTTATGATGATGAACTTGAAAACATCTTGAAAGAAAACATTCGTAATATAATAATCCAACAAAATGACATAGAAGAAGAAAATGAATGTGAACAAATATAAATACAATATATTTGTATGCAACACAAACATGATTAGTTATGACATAGAAATAACCAAAAGCCTTGAAACTATGAAAAATAAAAAACAACAATGATAAATTCAAATTTATGATATGATGTCATCATAGATTACCCAAAGAATGGAATCATATGTTGAATGATTTACATTAAAAAATAATTTAATGTATCAAGGCTAAAATTTCACCATCCATATTGTTCAAAAAAAAACCATACACATAGATGATAATTCACAACAACCTAAAATACATTAATTACTCGAAATCCACAAAAAACCAAACTCTTTATGTAACAACATGAAACACATGACCTTTATGACAATGTCCATTCCCCCATATCTTAAAAAATATCATAATAAAAAAATATAAATTAAATAGTTTACAATTTTTTCTTTAAAAATTCATAGACATGAATTCCACTAATCAATTATTATAATATGTAGGGGTGATGCAAGTACAAGCAAAACAAAAATCATCAAAGATATCCAAGAATATTTTTTCAAAATGAACAATGACAAGCAACTCCACATTACAATATATACCACATACATAGCTTCATTAATAGGTGGGACAATTATCCATTCTTTACTCAGCTCATCAATTGATAAAATAACAATTATAAATAAATCCAAAACAATAGTTGACAATTGGTCCAATATTCAATTTATGATCATTGATGAAATAACAATGCTAGGTTGCACCATGCTTGCTACAATGCATTTGAAATTACAAAAATAAAAACCAAACATATTACCATTTATAGGACAATGTAATGTTTATAGGAATTTGTTTTACAATTTACACTTATCATTGACACATCATTATATTCAACAAACATCAAACCAACTTTTGAATTCACAAATTTGACCCAAAAAAAAGTAATAGGGAAAAATATATGAGAGAATTACATTCACCCAAATAAAATCATATTAATAAAACAAATGTGACAAAACAAATATATCAAATGTGCAATTATATTGCAAAACCTTCAAAATGGAAAGATTTCATATTTAGATTTTGACTTATTAACAACATGTTTTCTCACTACTTTAAATGTTAATCTATTCAATGATCCATGGATGACAACAACTTTCATAATACCTAAAAATGAATTACAAAAAAAAATCAATAACCAAATGATACGCATTAATTCAATAGAGTCAAAACAAAAAATGTTACATTATAATGGCTAAAACAATCACATATGTAGTGACCAAAAATGTTACATTGTACTTACCAAAAAAATTGAATACATAGTGACATCCAATACTTCATAAGACAAATTATTTCCATTAATAAAACCAAAAAAATTGCACCTTTTTAAATATATATAAAGGAATGATACATTAAAAACCTATATCCTAAATTAGGGATCGTCAATGGAACCATTGGGTACATTCAAAATGTTATAATCACTAAATCCCAATGGATTCAACAAAATCATTTGATGCACCCTTCTATAAATGTTTTTTTGTATTTAAACAAATTCATTCAAAATCATAACACTTTACAAAACATAACCTTACAAGGTCTACCAAAGAATGTAATGCTAATAATACCCATATCAAAAAGCTTCCAATATCATCACCACATACCAAAATCAAATACCTCCAAAATGAAATGAAATAAAAAACAACAAAAATATTGAAATATCAAATGACTCAAAAAATGACCATAATGATTATGATACCATTGATTATGAGCATGACCTTCAATTAACAAAAATAGATGAATATATCCTTCTTGATTCAAACAAATGGCTAAGTGACCAACATCTAAGAACTATTATGCAAATATTATATGCTAGAAAATTACAATCATAGGATATGAACAACATACATATGCAATCATAGTAAACACATGTGAATTTGTAAAAAAATGCATTCAACACATGTTCAAAACAACAATCATTGGATCTTAGTAAAATTACACATATCCACTCCTAGCTTATAGTGCATAATATATCATTCAAAACACCAATGACAAAAAAACTACCAAATGAAATAATTGAATTATTATGCAAACTTATAAATGTTCATATACGAAAAAATATGAAAAATGCAAATGGAAATTTTATAACCAACTTTCCACCTACTGATTCTTCCATTTAGTAAGGTTTTTTTTGTCATCGCATCTTCACTAGTAATGTGTAGTAGCACAAAATCCAAGTTAATATATAGCCATGGCTAATTGTAGATTGAATTAATGAAAATAATATTGCTACAAAGGGTAGAAGATTGCGACATGATTGTGCAGATCATCATCAAATGGTATGCACATATGTATGCAATGTTATATATCAAAAAATAACAATAACATGTTTGAACTTTTTATCATTTTTGTGAATAATCACCATAGGTGGGGGGCACTAATAAATGACCCATATTTTCCATCATTAAGACATGATGGAATTGAACAAAAATTAACAACCAAATTTGTACATATATTAACATGAAACCTAAGGAATGTCATGTTGAATTTTTTTAATTTAAATAGTATGAAATTTAATTATAATTTATATTTCAGTTTACTATTTTAATTAAAATAATTATTATCATATAATATAATCATATTTATTCTATATAATTAATTAATAAAAATTGATCAATTTCAATTTCAGTTTTCTTTGTAAATGCACACATCTTGATCAAAACTAGGAACATATTTATTCAAACAAACATTGAAAAATAAATATCTATAAGAACATTTTAACAAAGTTGACAAGTTTACATTATTTTTATGAATGATATGTCTATGAAGTTAATTAATCTTAATAAACTCATTTTAAACATCAATTTCATTATGGTGGAAAGTGGCATCAAACAATGTTTTAATATTAACTCCACACATGATTTGAGGCTCAACATTTTATTTTGCAACTTCTAACCACCTTCTTTTTTGGAATGGGTAAACATTTTAAAAAGTTACTTTCTCCTTTGAAATCAATAAAAAAAAATTCCCTTTCAACTTAGTTCACTTTTAAAGTAAACCCTAGACCCCCCCACCCTTTTTCCCTTTTCAAATTCTTGATGAAGAATCATTTCAAACATTTCAATTCATGTATACCTAAGGTGATTTCAATCAAATTTTCTCGTCATGCAAATTTAAAATGTGTGTTTAGCATCCCACACCCATGAAATCACAAGCATCCTAACTCATTATGTTAAAATGTGTTTATTGACTATGGATAATGATTCATGTAGAACCCTATAATGTGTGGAAGCTTACACAATTTGTCCAAAATCTTTCTTTTTCCTTTAAACTTGTGTCATTTATAATGTCTAATTTAAAAACACATTTAAACCCAAGTTCAACCACATGTTGACCTATCATACTTATCCAAGTGTTTACTTCCCAAATGAATGGAATTTAATAATGTATATGTAGTACGTAACACTCATATTAAGAAGGTTGGGGTTTTTCCTCAGGAAAATTAAATTAAATCATTTTAATTTTTTTAAACATGTGTATTTATCTTTTTGACTTAATCTTATATGTAAAAGAATAAATACACATGTTTAATAATAATAATAATAAAATAATTTAATTTTCATTGAAAATGTTATTTCTAAATCAAAGAAGTCTAACATTGCTTCTTGAAACAAGTTAAAGCAATTTGATTGTTCAAGAGTAAGGTTGTATTAAAGGTCATACTATGATCAATATATTGAAAGTTGATTAGATTGTGTGGATAGTAGTTAACTAATAGTGGTTAGGTCTATCGTTTAGTATTTTTATTGGCCATATTGGCTAGTATTTTTTTAAAAAATGAATAGACTTGTATGTAGGACTTTGTAATAAAAAATTTAACATAACAAACATTGTCATTTTTTTCTTTGAACTTGGAAAGCTTCACCTTAAGTTTGTTTATGAATTTAATAGAAAATAAATATTCGTTTTGCTTATATCCAACCAACAAAAATGATGAACAATTTACATAATGTTAAGACATAAAAAAGGTGGATGTTGAATGAATGGAAATGTACTACAAGCAAATTCTTGAATTGTCAAATTATTACTTTACAAATCAAGGCTACCAATAGCTATATGACCATTGTGCTCAAAGCAAGTCCTCATCCATACATTTGGTTGACCACAATTGGTGTGAAAAATAATATATTGATCTGACACAAGGAAGTTGCAATAATCTATAAAAAGAATGGACGACCTGAAGGTTATAATGCATTTTTCATTTAACCTATCAATAAGAATAGATCCAAATCAATGCAAGTTGTTGCTTCAAATAAGGCAAGCTTGCATTGTACCGATTGCAATCAAACCATGCATATTGTTCAATATTGTCAAAGTCATGAGAAAGGAACATCAATAATCACTTTGGGGTGGTTACTCTCTGTATATTTTATGTTTTAGCTTGTGAAATAAAGGAGTATAATCTTGTATGTTATGAAATAATTGAGCTCAACCTACATAAACCACCAACTTGTTAATTTACGATCTCATTCAAAATGTTGGATTAATATGTCCATGAGTGTATCCTAATAAAAATATTCATGCAAAACAATTGCAAACATTTCCAAAACATTGAAATTCTCAAATACATCCATATACATGGTGAAATGGAGGTAGGCTTAATTTATTTCAACATTAAGTGAATTATGTTCCTTTTTAAGGCCCTTCCATGAATGCGTCTCATGAAATAGCCCCCTTGGTGAATACATTTAGTGAAATAGACCTTTTAGTTTAAAGCCCCATTGTGAAGTAGGCTAATGAATTGTACCCACATTTGCAATTAGTGAATACCAATAGCAACAATAGTATTCAAGATCTATTAAACCTCCTCAACTACCATTAGAATTTCCTTGTTTAATGTGCAATAAGCCCAATCATTGATTAATAAATTGTTTTTAAGAATTTAAAATTTAGGTTATGTTTATAAAAAAACAATACTACATGTGGAACTTAAACCAACAAAACCAAACAATGTAAATGTTAACAACTTAACACGGTGGCTACAATGACCACAAAAAGTAAAACAATATTAGAACAACAAGCTTTTAAAAAATAAAATAAAATTGAAAGCTAAAGGTGAGGTGTTGCCAATTGGAAGGAAGATGAATGGCTATGAAACTTTTACTGATATCATTTAATAGATGCAACAAATTACACTACTAATAAAATTAAGTTGAAAACACCCACATAAGATTGGAATACGTGTCAAATGGGACTTTTAGAGACAATAGAACTATAAACTCCAACAATTGTGTTGTGCTTTACATATTGATTCAACCAATGATAACCACTAAAATACTCAAATCAATAGAGGATAGTTTGCAAGATATTGAGCAACAAGTCACTAATTATATTTAAAAACTAAGTTAATTATTAAAAATTGCTCGTGATCTTAAATAACTCCTATCATTGAACCTCAAACTTATGAAGCCAATAATTGTTAAAAAAGTTGTCACAAAGCATATTATTGCATCTATAGTCATATATCACCACACAACAACCATATCCTAGGTTCAAATTGGTAAAAATATTGTTGGTAATGATGTTTTATTTGACAAAGGATTTAAAACTAATATTATCATGGGCAATTTGAGAATCAAAAAATGATTGCCTAAACTTCAAAGTAAGATGGCATATTGTACTATAATTAAACCAATTAATTTTATCAAAGATTTGAAATCCTTGTTCATGGAATATCATACAATGTAATGCCCTTCACCATGATGCGAAACAATGTATGGATTCAAAATATTCCATGTTGTTTGCAAAACCTCAACTTTAAGATGTTTGAGATTTTTATGATTGGGGTAATAATTTAGTAACCATCCAAGGGAATGGTATTGTTTGAATCATTGTTGTCACAAAAAATCTTGGTAATTAAACAAAAGGACCTAAAGTATTTTTGTGCTATGATTTCCAAGATGAAATTACTAATTGGGAAAATTATTAAAATCAACCTCATTTATTCCCAATTAGAACCATTTTTACCAATCGTATCTATCAATCTTCTTAACCCAAAATTAGTGCAATTGGTATATTTATTATTAACCCATATGAACTTCTAGTAGTTTATCACTAATTAGATGTTGTGTATGTATTAGAATTTATCCAATTGAATATAGATTTCCCAATCACTTTTTACAAATTGAGATTGGTGAAATGTCTATACACAAAATGGAATGAGGGTGTGAATCCAACAATTATAGCTTGCTAGCTAGCCTCTTATTGAAACACAAATTGACAAAGTCAATTTGGGAACATTGGAGACTACGCTATATGTGAAGGTGAATGTTACCTTTGAACTAACACACAATGGAGTTGGTTACTTTACTTTGCAAGTTCAAGGTTTTTTTCACATCGATACATAAATTTGAAAAACATTCCACCAAAATTGGTTCAACATTTAATCAAATTTGATACATTGATACCACAAACTCATCAAATGAGGTACCAAATAAATCATAATGTGATGCAATTGCCAAAAATAATATCGATCAATTATTAGATACATAATTCACATAACTCATGGAGGATGCAAGATGGTTTTCCTCAATTGTAATTGTTCCAAAAAATAATAATGGCAAGTTTTGGATTTGTGTGAATTTTTGAAAGTTGAATGTTACAATGAAAGATTCATATCCATTATTGCTTACCAATGAAGTTTTCAATATTGTCATAGGTTATTCATTTTTGGATGGTTTTGCAAATTATCACCAAATTTCTACAACATTAGAATATTGATAGAAAATAACCTTTGTAATTGATAAAGGAGCTTTTGTTTGGTTTGTTATGTTGTTAGATGTCAAAAGTATTGTACCAATGACCTATCAACGTGATTGCATGTTTATAAAAAATGAACAAAATATATAAATCTTTTTAGAAAATCCAAAGTATGCTGGTTTGGCTCAGGCAAATGGCTTTGGCAATAGCGTGTGTTGCCATGGCTGGTAGTAGAGTAGGCCTAAACCTGCAGAAAAGAGTGTAATAGATATGATCTAACTGCTGCTCAGTGTTTCTGAATGGCCCATCATAATGATTCGCCCAGGTGGTTTGCTATTAATAGCAAACCTATTTGCTGTCCTGATTTCAGTTTTATGGGTGGGATCGCAAAAGAGTACATAACTAAACTTGGATGTGAAAAATATTTTCACAGGGATCACATACTGAGCACCATTGGAGATGCTGTTTTGACGCTCTTATGGAAATATCAGACACCTATTCTACAAGAAGAAGATCCCAAAGTGTTTGTTTGTCTTCAAGTTGTACTTGCTATATTTTGTCCAAAGTTACACTTGTGATAGCCATTTGAGCCTCTTATAGTGTGCGAAACTAACCAACTGTGCAAGAAAAGCTCAAAATGTTTTGTCATTAACTTCTCACGACGTAACTCTCATAGTATGTTAATCTTACAAAGAAGATTTCCATTATGGAGCAAAAAGCTCCAATTGGCAAGATTATAGTGTTGGATGAGAATTGCCCATTGTAGTTAGTTACAAAAATCGCCATTAGTAGAAAGCCGCAAATGGCCCCAAAAAAAATGTTCTGGTGGACAAGAAAGGCACCATGGTACTAGTTACAAAAATTGTGTTAATAAAAAGCTCCAAATGGCAAGATATGTTCCGATGGATGAGATGGGTGGGTGCATTTTACTAGTTAGTAAAAAGCTCCAAAATGGCAAGATATACGTCCTTGCAAACAAATTGTATTTGATAACGGTGCTAGCCCTACCAGTTGGGGCTCCTAGAAAGCGTTGGGGTGAGCTCGTAGCGACAAGCCTTGGGTGAACCAGCACCTACACCTGAACCATGGTAAAAAATGCCATAAATTATTTAAATTGCTTCTAAATATTAAAAAAAATCTGATTCTTACACTAAATCAGGTTCCTTGGGGCATTTGTCCAAATCTAACATTTTCTTGAAAATCCCATTCCTACACTAAATCAGGTTCCCTGGGAGATTTGTCCAAATCTAACATTTCTTGAAAATCCCATTCCTACACTAAATTAGGTTCACTGGGAGATTTGTCCAAGTCTAACATTTCTTGAAAATCCCATTCCTACACTAAATCAGGTTCCCTGGGAGATTTGTCCAAATCTAACATTTCTTGAAAATCCGATTCCTATACTAAATCAGGTTCCAGGGGGGATTTGTCCAAATCTAACATTTTCTTGAAAATCCCATTCCTACACTAAATCAGGTTCCCTGGGAGATTTGTCCAAATCTAACATTTTCTTGAAAATCCCATTCCTACACTAAATCAGGTTCCCTGGGAGATTTGTCCAAATCTAACATTTTCTTGAAAATCCCATTCCTACACTAAATCAGGTTCCCTGGGAGATTTGTCCAAATCTAACATTTTCTTGAAAATCCCATTCCTACACTAAATCAGGTTCCCTGGGAGATTTGTCCAAATCTAACATTTCTTGAAAATCCGATTGCTATACTAAATCAGGTTCCCTGGGAGATTTGGCCAAATCTAACATTTCTTGAAAATCCGATTGCTATACTAAATCAGGTTCCCTGGGGGATTTGTCCAAATCTAACATTTTCTTGAAAATCCCATTCCTACACTAAATCAGGTTCCCTGGGGGAGTTCAAAATCTAACGTTTATTGAGTTTTAATATGGCAACTAGGAGGCCTTGGTCAAGAAGGTGAAGGGGTGTAGGGTAAAGCCTGAGGATGTGGACTTTATCCGAATAAGGGCCTGTGTGAGGTGGAGCTGAGTGTTTAGGGACTTTAAATCAGGCCCTTATTCAGATAAAGTCCTAAGGGTCTGATTCCGGTAAAGCCCATGGATGAGGAGGGCTTTCCGCATAAAGCATTGGGTATGTCCGGAATACAAATTTTAAAAAATACATTCTTTACACTCTGAAGCCCTCTGCTATAGGCTTCACCTGGATTAGGTCCACTACCCGGGAAGGTATCATAGGGAAAAAAAATTTGTGAGACATTCCGTAAAATGGAACGCTCATTGCGACAGGTGTTCCATTTGTCAAAATGCCCTACAAACAGCAGAATAACAAATATATGCTTTGTAATGTGCTCTCCGATTACACAAGAAAAAGTAGCGCAGGTCTTTTACCTATGACTGTCGGTGTTGGTTCACCCTGGCCGTGGGCATAATACATGCCGGAATTAGCTAGCAATATGTGGCACATAATTTAATGTAATGTTAATTGCAGGGGTTACTGGTGGGAGAATTCAAGGGAATGCTGCAGAATCGGCTGATTTGGCCTGCAAATAATGCCAGGGGAGCTGGAATAGGCCTTCCCCCGCCTTAGACGTAATTAGGAGGACCCATTGTACTTCAGTCTTAAGTGTTGTTAGAATTCTCATTTTTGCAAAAATATTAATTGTGGATTTCAGTGTACTAAAATACGTGAAGCTGTATCTAATGACCATTACACAGCAACAGGCTTGATTCCAGCAGAATTTGGGAGTCAAATTCTAGGATGAGTGAATTGTAAAATCCCTCAAAAATTCCCTAGAAATTGATTTTTATGGAATATTGGATATTTTTCCAAGTTCACTTTATGAATTTAATTTTTTTTAATTTTTTTTTTAAATGAATGATTTGGAATTGAAGCTATCCTAATGGAATTCCATCCAAGAAAATTTGAGGAATCTTAGGATGAAATAAAGTTCAACAAAGAAATATCATCTATTATTTATTTCTTCAATGTTGTAGTTTCTTTCAATTTGATTTGTTTGCATTAGAAGTCCAAATTTCATGGATGAACATTTATAAAAAAACATTTGTGAATTGTCAATAGATGAATGGGCATTCCAATGAAAGATGTTCTTGTATATCAAATGATTTAACTAGATGTTGAATGAATTCACTGGTCATAATGAACAGAATCTAAATGAGGAAGCAATGAATTCATTGATCTAATGACCAGGGACTAGTTAATTGTGCTCACATTTTGTAATAATGGGATGAAATTCTGTTAATGAATTTGTATGGACAAAATTTCTTAAATGAAAAGCTGAACTTTCATGTAATAAAAGTTGATTAAAAAAAAAGTCATGGTTGTAAGGAGGGACATTTGTAAGCATCATGGACTTGAGTAATGAGCCCAACATCTTTTTATGTAGTCCACGAACAAAATAACAGGAGTTGTGCTCGGAGGTTTAGCACACAAAACGCGACGAAACCAAAAAGTACAGGCAAGCAAACAGCCCAAAAGAGGTGAGCCACCAGAGGAAAGGAACCACTAAGAACTGAAACCCTCCACAAGTATGCTTATTTGGCATGACAAAGTGGAATATGGGAACTTGAGTTGATAACCGTGCATGCGAAAAAGATAACAAAGTATTGCAGAGACAAAATAATGTGATGAAAATCAGTCAAAAAAAGGGGGTGACCGACGACCGGTATTAAAGTTTTCCAAAGTTGAAAGGCACCAACAACAACGACTTGCAAGGTACAATGAGTGAGGCATGTATCCAAAGCACATCAATATTGTCCGGTGTCTTTCTTTTGACCCAAAAGTAAATAATCCCATCCTTGAAACTCTAGTGTAGTAGTAGTAGTATACATGAATAATTAATTAATTAATTAATTATTCATATTTCTAAAAAGATATATTTCATTTTCCTTTCACAAAAAATTGTTCTTTAAGAACAGTTTTTTTTGTGGAAATTTTTCAACATTTACAAATAAAATAAAATGCCAAAGGCTCTAAAAGGTACTACAGTAGTAGTCTTGGTCAAGAAAGGGTTGCAAAAAGGGTTGGGGGGGGGGCCTGAAAACTCTTTTCCACCTGCAATTGGAATCAGCCACCCAAATCACAAACTACATTCGATTTTGATTTGGTTGACTGCATTAAGACCAAGACACAAAGTTGAAGTCCAATCTTCAACAACGAAGAGTCCATCACCTTGACATCACCTTGTGTATGACCAAACTCAGGGTTTTGGTGCTGTGTTTTTCTTACTTTACTACGCATAACTCTAATATGTTTGTCATTCATTTGCATTCAGATTTCCAAAAACCCTCAACTTCACAATAAAAATGATTATAATAATATATAATAATTTCAAAATTTTAATTGAGTCACCCGAAAAAAAAACCCCACAAAACCAAAAGAAACAAATATCACACCCAAAAAAATTGCACAATAAGAGAGCCTTTGATAAAAGAGCAAACAAACAAACAAACACATACATTAATAAATAAATAAAAATAAATATAGCACACACAGACACCCTTCCCCACCTAGGTGGTTTATTTTCTGTTTATGCAAAATAAATATTTAATATTTAATATTTTTAATTTATTAAAAAAAAGGGTTATAGAAGGTAAAGCTCAAGACACACTTTTGTGGATTTCTGTTCATGCAAACAAAGGTTTTCTAAGGTAAAAAAGCTCAAGGCACATTTTTGGTGGGTACCTATGGTGGTGCATTTGTTGATCTTTTTTTGGGTTTTTGGGGTGCTTTTGATTCTTTGTTGTTCTTTGCTGCTCTTTGTGAAATGGGTGACTCAAAGAAAAAGCAGCAGCAACCGCATGTTTTGTCAAACCACTTTCTGTAGAAAAAGAAAAAAGAAAACACGCGCGCGCATGCACACAGAGAGTTGGTGTTGTGATCGATCATCGTCTGCTGAGTCTAACGTGTTGCTGTTGCTGTTACTGTTGTTCAACAATGTTGAATGCTTGCCTTGCTCTAGTTGTTATATATACGTTTGCAATGCTTCCCAGAATTTATCAATTTTCAGAAGCCACCGCGGTAGATTTGATATAGAGATAAGGAATTTTCATTTTTCTTGAGAGAAAAGGATTTTGCAGTTTTGATATAGATAAACATTCTTCAATCTTTGAGAGAAAAGAATTTTGCAGTGCAGTTTCTCTCAAATCTGGACCACCAGCAGCAGCAGCAAGTGCAGCAGGAGAAGATTTCTACGTTGAGATCTTCTGCAATACCAGAAAGCAGTTGCAGAAGCAGAAGCTTTAGATTTCTGAGTTGAGATCTTCAGCAGTAGCAGCAGAAGCTTTAGAGTTTCTGAGTTCAGAAGCTTCAGCATTTTATCGTCATCATCAACAACAACCACAACAAAAAGAAAAATGGGCTCTGCCTCAGATCTCAGATTCTTAGCACGCTCAGTAGTGAAGCCGAAGCCAGGGAGCAGAGAGTTCGAGAAGCTGTTACTCACAGGCTTCGATTTCCGTAGCTTGAAGCAGTCCATCTTCCACAAGAGAGTACTATTGTTCGACACCAGCAGTGGCAGCAAAGAAGAAGAAGAAGAAGGATTTGACTTTGAGCTTTGCAGCAAGAAGCTGAAAGAAACCCTAGCAATCACACTCGACAAGTGCTATCCATTTGCAGGTCCGTCTTCCGTTTCTCTCCTTCTTCTTCTTCTTCTTCTTCTTCTTCTTCCTCTTCCTGTTCTTGTTGCTGTGTATGGAGAGAACAATCTATAGCCTCTTTCTTTCTTTCCCTTGTTGTTGTTGCTGCGGTCTTCTCCATTTGGGCGGGTTTTTGCAGGTCGGCTGGTGCAAGAAGAGGATGGGACATTGGTGTTTCTCTCCAACGATGCCGGTGTGGAGTTCATCGATGCTGCATCTCCAGTGTCCATCTCCGAGCTGCTGGGAAATGACAGGTTTCAGTTCGAAGAACGCCTTTGCCCTGACATCCCTTTCGAGCTAGAGCAACTGGCGAAAGGAGGAGGAGGATCCTCGGCGGCAGCAGCCGTTCCGATCCTTGCGGCTCAGGTCCATTACTCCGTTGTCAATCCCCTTCGTTTCTCCTCCTCCTCCATCTTCTTCTTCCTCTTGTCTGGTTGTTTTTGAGTCTTCTGACGATTGTTCTTCCACCATCGCGAGCTTTTGTTTCCAGATGACGAGATTCGATCAAGGGGGGTTTGCAATCGGAGTGACATTCCACCACGGAGCTTCAGACGGGACATCCGTCTTCCAGTTCCTCAAGGTCTGGGCAGAAATCTCGCGAGGAGACGAAGTTTCCTCCCCGCTTGATTTCAGCTCCCGTGCACAACTCCTCAACTTGACGCCGCACACAACAGACTCTCAACTCTCGACAACCTCCGAGATTCCGAAGATGTTCACCACTGCTCCTCTTTTCGGTGCGCCTGAAGTAGAGCTGCCGCAGCAGCCAGAAACGGCGATGAAGATTCTCTTCATCAGTCTGGACATCGAGGCAGTGAACAAGCTCAAGCTGAAGGTGCAGGAAGATCAGAAAGAGGGAGTTGCTTCCTTCAGCTCCTATGTCACCATCACTGCACTCATGTGGCGAGCGAGCATTCGAGCTCGACAGCTACAAGAAGAGGAAGAGACCCGATGCTTCAATGCTGTCAATTGCAGAGGCAGATGCAAAAGGTTACCGGAGAATCACTTTGGAAATGCTGCCTTCACTGCCATTGCAGCTGCTCCAGCTGGTGATCTCTTGGGAAATGGAATTTCCTTCGCTGCAAAGCTGATTGCAAAATCGATCAAGAGTGTGAGTGGTGAGTATCTTCAGTCGATGAGCAATCTGATGGAGCAAGTGAAGCTCCAGAAGTCTGTTTTGTTGGCTGATTTTCGACCTCCACATGATGTCTTGGTGGTTGGTAGCAGTCACAATCCCAGTGCTGAATGCGACTTCGGTTGGGGTCAGCCTTTGGCTCTCAAGAGTACATTCATGGAAGCTCCTCTCAGCGCACTCATTTGGTGCCCCAGACACAGAGTCACTGGTACCTTGGAGCTGATTTACAAAGCAACTCCAGCTGTTGCAGATGCAATGCTCATTGACCCAGAGCTGACAACATTTGCCAAAGTTGAATCTTCAGAGGTTGTCTAAAAGCTTCTTCAAGACATTGCAAGATGCAAGCATACAAAGAACACCCATCATGCAAGATTA
>Ga0209611_10007321_pt1 | contig 17722 bp, 13 predicted proteins | sample S1TSphgellanicum_3_FD_187693 | JGI IMG/M metagenome (GOLD analysis project Ga0209611, IMG submission 187693) | Host-associated microbial communities from peat moss isolated from Minnesota, USA - S1T2_Fc - Sphagnum magellanicum MG (SPAdes) (version 2) | ecosystem: Host-associated > Plants > Peat...
GAGGGATTTATCCCATATGGTTTGTCAATGTAGTGGTACATGGAAGGGAATAAAGAGCAAGGCTGGAGGGGAGTTGGACATCTCACTCCAAGCATTGTTCACATACTTGTGTGTCTTATGTGCTTGTAATTGCGCAATCTCTCCTCTGATCCTATTGTTCTTCAATACTTCAATATTAACATCCCCACTAACAATCAAGGCTACAAGTCAAAATGGTTGGTTCATGTCTATGATATTTCATTTCATATTGTCCATCTATAATTACAAACAAATCAATTTCATGGTGTTAATTAAACAACACACATGTATTATTCATTGATTATTCATGTTTCATTCTTCTGTCAAATTTACATTCATCCAGATAAAAATTTAATGTGTTTTTAATTTTGACAATTAATTATTTTCCATCCTCATTGCAATAAACAAATCTATTTCAAGATGCTAATAAAACAACAATATGCATTTTTCATTTACATTTATCCATCATTCATCCATTTGTTAATTTATATTTTCCATTTTAATTAATGTTTCCAAGAACCATGTTCAAGCTCCATGGTCATGCACAAGCCATCTTTTGGTAGCACCCAATAGTGGTTTGTCATTCTTGGAACATGATTTTTGAAACATTTAACATGAGCAAAGCAACATGCCATTTGTTGTGCAACTTGGAGGTTGCAAGTTCTAAATCACATGGGTTTGAGTGCACGAGGGAGGCATCACCACAAAGCTCCTTGCTTGAAGTTGCCATCACCATGAAGTTCCTACCTACATCACCATTACAATTCTTACCAATGTGTACATGGAGCTAATGAATTTGCATGTGATAGTGTAATTTCCCATCACCATCAAGCCAACAAGTTCTTTTCCAGTGTTGGGTGGGTATCACGATACCTGTTGGGTTTGGTTTTCACAACATAATTTACAAAAGGATCCACTTTTCCCCAAAAAAAAATTTCTAAATTTTTTACACTGGGCAAAGGTATCAACATTTTTTTAAAAAAAAAACTAATTTTCACAATGTTGGTTCTCGAAAATTTGAGAACAACTAGTTATCCTTTGTCAATTTTCACAAACCAGGTATTACTTTATATTTTTAAATTAAAAATAAAAATAAAAATAAATAATATTTATTTTATTTTATTTTTTAACGACAACTTTGGCTTTTTGAAAAAATTCAAAATCAAAGGACCTTTGGTTCAAGGTTTTTGAAAGATTTATAAAACAAATCATCATTTAAAATAAACTCTCCAAACACCATTACCATCTAACCTAACCTACATTAATAAGTACCTACCACCAAATATTAACCCTTTTTGGATCTACCATCTCCCAAAGCAAATTAGATTTGATAGGCAAATTTTGATTGGCTCTGGTGGTGAAAATGTCTTTTCTTTAGCCTTAATTAAATTAAGCTGACTTAACACCATACCTCCAAAGTTCAAACCCATGGTCCATGAATGATCAACAAGATCTAGAAAGTAAAACGTTGTTCCATTCTGCATAAAAACAAAGGTAAGTTTGATGTTCATAACTTCTTTCTCATTGCTTTCTTGTACTAATTTTTGATGGCGGCTAAACCCTGAGACCCTGATTCGGGTAAGGGGTTAGACCTTACCCAATTCACAAATTTCTTTTGTTTTTAAAAAAAAAATTGGTTCTCACATCTAGTTCTGACAGAAGTGAGAACTAGTAGTTTAGTTTTCAATTAGGGTATCACTCATGGTGATACCTTGAGGGCATCAAACTAGGATGCTCGGGTGATGCCTAGGTCATGCCCTGGGGTATCTGTGATACTCGCCCAACATTGCTATTTTTTAAACTTCTTCACTCAAACTTGGTTCACAAGGTTTGGAGTTTAAACTTGGACATGTGAACCCCCAAGTTTCAACATTTATATTTTATATTGAAATCAAATTCCATCCATGTTGATTGAGTTTCATCCATAATAAAAATTCATGCACATATTTTCATTCAAGTTGTTAAAGAAAATATTGTGGAGGGGTCAAAAGAGGATATAAGGAGCCAATCCAAGACAAAGACTAAGTCCTTAACAATCTTTAATAATAGAATAGTTTGTAGAATATGCTTAAAATTGTGATTTCAAAATCAACTTGATATATTTTTTAATTTTCAAGATGAGGATGAAATCACTAACAATTTTTAATAATGGAATATTTTGTAGAGTATGTTTAAAATTGTGATTTCCAAATCAACTTTTATAGTGTTTTAGTTTTTTGACCCAAAAAGATGTTGCATTATACTATAATGTAAATGTTTACATAAAATTTTTCTTATAAAATTGTCATTTAAAATCATTTCACATCTTTTAAAAAATATTTTTTGCAACAAAAATCATTGGTTACATTGTTTAAAAGTTGTTTTGGATATTCCATACTTAGTATATTCATTTCAAAATTTGTCAAATGTTCCCACAATACATAAAAAATATTGTCATATAAGTTCATCCAAAAATTTCAACATTAACTTAAATAACCACTTACCACAATGAAAATTAAACAATGGTTACATCCTAGAATGGTTCCTTGTATCATATTTGCATTTGAAGTGACTAGAAAAACCTATTTTCACAAATTTTGTCTAATGAACGGGGTGAACACCTAATTTCAAACAAAAAATATTGATGAACAAATGGGGTATTAATTAGTAGGTGAATGTTAGGACATAGTTGACTAATTAAAATTTGGAGTGGACAAATTTGTCCTATAATTAAACATAGATTGATTTAAAATCACAAAAAGTTCATGGTTTTAAAATGATATGTGATTTTTAATGAATTATGAATAAAATTTGGATTTCAAATATGGACATTGTAATTTGAAATTTCCTTTGGAAATTTATTACAACCTCATATGAAATTAAATTTTCACATTGTTTGGGTCAAGCCTATTCCTAGATGGTACTATTAGGAACCATCTCAAAGAATGGTTAAAGAACTAAAATTGGCCAAATAATATTCCTAGGTCCTTCCCTTGAAATGTTTTCAAATCTATAGATTGTTTTTTTTCTCATGTTTATCCATGTTGCATGTAAAAATATATTGAACTCAAATTTTGATAGGAATACAAAAGGTGAAAATCATTACAAATTTGTCTTTCGAATTGTCATGACCCCTTTAAGATAAGTTCATGAACTTTGAAAATTCATGCCATAACAAAATTATATTTGTTCAATTAATTATCTAATAAAAAATCAAATAAATTATCATAAAAAATACCTTCAAATTTGACTTCCCAAGAAAAATTCCAAAACATGTTTCACTTGTGCTCAAGGAAAAAAAAACATCATTAGGTTCTTGATTTCTAAAAAAAAATGTAATGATTAGGAAATAAAATGAAGGTGTGATGTTTTTAATGGTACCACCCAAAGATGGGTTTACCCTTTGTGCCATGAAGTTTTTGGAAAGGAGAGACACGTGCATGCTTGAAATAAAACTTGAATTGATTTCAAGATGATTTTTTTTTAAATTGTGGATTTTTCCAAAGGATTAAGTGAAGCTATGAAGTGCATAATGAACTATGAATAATCTTGTGTGAGTAAACACTTCTCCTCAAACACATACTATGTAAAAAGCCACACGATCAACAAATGTGGAAAGCCACATCAATTTTGCAATAGTTTGATATATTAAATTAATGATTGTTGACCTTCAAAGTGGGGGGCAATAATGTATGTTAGTTGCTTAATTACCATGTGTGATAGAATCAATCTATAACTAGTGATCATCAACACTTGTTCATAGCCAATTTTGGTTATATATTAGATAATAAATATTTTTTAAAAAAATCCAAATTTTGGTTACATGTTTGAACTTGTTATAGATATTTAATGTCTTTCTTTGGAGGGAGTGGGGGTGGGGGGAATTTTATGAATTAAGGCCATTTTGAAAACAAAAGTCCTTTGGTTATGTCAAGATCATTTTTTTAGGTTTAAAAATTGTGAAAATTTGACCCAAAAAAATGGGTGAAAGGTTTACCAAATAGTGTGCCATTGGCTTGCAAACTAAACTGAACACATGTTCTTGGGTTGATCTTCGGTAATCTATGCTTATTATGTAGTGGGAAATTCAAAGTGAAAGGTTACAAACTGCTTTCCCATTTGTGTTAATTATTGTAGTGAGCTTGATGGGTTATAAATCGACCTTAGTGTGATTAATGCCTAGGCTACTAGGCTCCAATTCAAACCAGTAAGTTTTATTTGTTTCTTGATTTGCCCAAACATAAGGATTAGTTGTTGTATTAAGGTTTAGGTTGTACACTATTACGAAGATTTTTTTGATTTGATCATTAGTATTGTTTTTTTGATTGTTTTACGACAATGAGATTGATATATTGTTGTTTGATTAGTAAACTATTTTTGTTATTTTCATTGTGAGTTGTTTGATTTGTTTAGCTTTGTGAAGTTTGGTGGGTGGATGTAAGCACCTTTTAAATTAGACTTGAGTTTAATTAAAATGTAACATGTTCAACAAAACTAATTACTTAGATTAGTTTCTAGAGTTAGGATGAAGGTTAAGATCAAAATAGTCAAAACATGATCCACTAGTCATAATAATTCAATAAAATATTTTGTTTGATATCCGCACATTGCAAGAATGAAGGATGGCTAACTTTGGACATAATAAACATAAATAAGACATTATTAATTATGAGTTTAACATGACAATATTTTTGACTGAATTGTTAGTGCATGATGCCTTTAATGCATGTGATAACAATTACGTTACAAGATTTACCTCTTCAACCAATGATCAACTATGCAATTTAATGACCATTGAGGTGGTGGTAGTTGGGAAACGCATTGGAGGTTTCTACCTTGGCCTTTTAATGTTCAACAAGTAATCAACCAATCTAATTCTTGTTGGATTTGGAATTCCACCATTCATGTTGGCAAACATGCCAATTGTGCATGGTGCGGTAAATGTTATTTGATAATCTTGCTCATTTTAGGTTAAAATCAGTAGGTGGATTAAAGAAAGTATGAAGATTTATTTGAAAAAATGTGGCGATTTAATTAAATCCCAACTCACTTGCAATTTTTCTTTAAGCATATAAAACTAAAAGTGTACAAATAGGGTTTTTGTATTATTCATTTGTGTGGTGAAAATGTACCATTCAATAAAATAAAATAAATTAACAAACCACAACAATTTTGATTGCATAAAAATCTATATATGAAAGAATAAATGCATGGTTCAAGATTGAGATGTATGTAAATCAAAATTTTGAACTTGCCCAAATACAAATGGGCATTTTAATAATTAATTTCTCGAAGATAGGATAATCCTTCCAGTTGTTACCATGGATCCCACAACAAACTATTACCCAAGAGGAAAGATTGCTTCTGGAAAAGGCACCCATAGTACCTTGGCCATTTCAACACATGTCTGTTGAATAATTAATTAATTAATTTTGAAATTTTCATTTCAAAAATTGGAATATTTTTAAATACTCATTATTATCTTTCACAATATTTTTTGATTTGGAAGAAATAATTTTTGAAAATTTAAACAATTCCGAAAATAATATAATTAGTGTCAAATTGGCCAAGGTACTAGGGTATTTGTTTGTCACAAAAAAGGGATTTAAGGTGGCATGAGAATAATTTGTGCCAAGATTCATTAGATTCTTGCCATATTCAATAACAATTCAACCCTTGTGGGGGAGGTGGGGAGAGGGGCCCATCGCACTACATCTACAACTATATATATTGTAGCACAAGGGCGGCACATGTCTGCTGAAAATTTTATTTATTTAGAAGACTGCATTCAGAAAAATGAAAAATTCCAAACCATTTCAAAACATCCTTGATTTTCCTTCACAAAAATTTGGTCTTCGAGAAAAATAATTTTTGAAACTTTTCTAAAAAAATATAATTTGTGTTGAAGCCACCAAGGTACTAGGGTATATGTCTTCATGAGCCCCACATTATCACAAGATCCCCAAACCAAGATTCCCTTGAGGTGAATCAAGAAGGTGAATCTCACCTTCAAGAATGTCCAATCTACCTCAAAAGCTGCATGACTAAAAGCTTGATATCTCATTGTTTCAAACATGCAACTTCATTATTTTATGTCTTAAATCAAGAGCCTTCCATTGCCATTAAGAATACCTAGGTTGAATTTCTATGTAGTACCCCATTTCAAATGATTTACACCTCCAACCCACTTTATATATATTCAAGTCTTGTCTCTCCCCAGCATTTGACAACTTTTCATGGGGAATGTGACTTCCTTGTAATGGCATGTTAGGGAAGAGCTTTTCCCCAAGACTTTTAACACTTTGTGCATTTATTTCAAGTTCCTGAGTGGAATCAAAATTTCATGTCAATCTTAACATTTAGAATAATGAATCTTATTGACATGACTTAAAAGATTGATTAAGAAGAGGAGACCCTAAGGAATGCCACTTGGCATTCGTAGAATAATATTAGTGCAACTTCCAATTTGTATTTATGTGTCCTACTTGATGATCATGTTCAACTCTTCAGTTGATCCTGAATTTGTTAACTTTTAGTATCTCCTAATCTGCTGTCCCTTCTCTTGAGTTCAAAGGAAGGGCATCCCATGGTGATGATGTTTGAGCCAACAAAGAATGGAAGCAAAAAAACTGCATCACATTGCTTGCCTAATCAAACTTGGGTTCTGTGCAGTGGTGCACTACAGTGACTATTATCAGCAGATGGAAAAAATTGAATTGATTTTGTGGAAATTGAATTCTATTTGAAATGAAAATATTGAATGACATTGCATGCAACTTGAACTGAATTGAATTGAATTGATAGAAGCAAAATCCGAATCAAATTGCTTGCCTAATCATGTTTTTGATCCATGAGAAACTAAAACAACACTCATAAATATGTTTGATGCTAAAACATTATACAACCTTTCAAGTAGTGTTGATGTTTTTGGTGAAATTTCACATCCTGGCAACCAAAAGCAAAGCTGTTGCAACAGGTACAAAGACTTTTTTTGGGGCAAAAAATGGCACATTGTCGTCACATTATGAGGAATGTTTCTTTGAATTCACCATATTTACACAGTAGGTTCTAGCATGTTGCCAACATATAGCATGATTCCAAAACTTTTCTACTTTCCTCTCTAAGCTGCAGCAAAATTTGGCCAAGTCTTCTCTTGGATGATCACCAACCCACGTCCCTCACAATTTTGAGAAAAAAGAACACTGGTTTCAATCCTATAAGCAGTGGAAATACATGTATTGCAAATTGTTGCAGCACTGTGTGGACTGATTGGTGGAAATTTTGGATGAAGGAACAGTGATAGAAGAATTTGTTGATGTTGTGAATGCATATACATGGGTGGAGAATCTCGAGTTACAATTGAAGAATTTGATTGATGTTGTAAATGCATACACGTGTGAAGAATCTTGTCTACATATAATTTTGCATTCTGCGCTATGGGTTAAACAGATGGGCACATTGGTGATTCATGAAGCTTAGTTGACTACCAAATCCTTGTTGCCTAACTTCACACAGTCAAGCTCTCTCAATAAGCTTGAAGCAGTTTAATCTGAGTCACTTTGTTGGGCTTTTGCTCTTACTGGTGCAGGGTTGGTTGCAGGGAGATTTCTTGCAAACTTGCAAACTTGATTGTGTCTGGACCTGGAAACCTCTGAAAGGAAGCTACCTGGCCAAGATGGCAATGTGTCAGAGCTTTCCACTTTTCTTGAATTGCATGATAGTATGTTGGGTAAGAGCTGAGTCTGATGAGAACATTAGGTCAATCAGAAGCTGTGAGGAACTTCAAAGCCTTGAGCAAAAAAATGTACAGATCTAGATTGATTGAATCTGTACACAAACGTCAGACCTTCTGACCCTACATCCTTCTGGCCTGATGGATCAGGTTGTTATCTTTCAAGCTCATACACATCATGTTGAAGGGAGGTGGTAAATACGAGAAGAGTTCAATTTTGTAGGTGTCTATATTGTTTTGTGAATCAATTTTTGCTTGCAGAATGTGGGTTTAGGCTTTAGGCTTTTTCAGGGGATTCTCACGGATTTCTTAAGCAATAGCACCTTTGCAGTTGATAGAGTGATGGCTTATGCCTTTGCATACCCTGGGAACAGGCTTGATAATTTTTCCTTCTACTACCATCATGATGTGCTGTATGGACTATGGACATCTAACAGCAACGGAGATTTGAAAAAGAAATGGGAGGGATGTACCTGATTGCCAGTTTTAAAACACTAGACCTCTGCTGCTTCATGTATGGTTGTGGAGAAGGGAGCTTGTTGGCCTTGCAAGTGGTGGAATTGTTTCAGTCTTTGGACATTCATCAGTAACAGAACTTTGCTGACCATGATCAAACCATATAAGCTTCCTACATGTCCAGCAATTCATGTTCAAATTGGCATAATCAATTTGACACTTCACACATCCATGAAGAGATGAAGATGGTTTTTTCCCTTTCCAGGTGCTTGTTTGTATCAGATTAACATGTGTGGAAATGGGGTTTTGTGACAGTACAATTTTCAGTCTTGTGGGAGCTGGCCTGCGGTGATATATAATTGTGGATGAGTTATTATTATTAAACTTGTGGAGTCAAAAGTTGGAAGCACTGGAACATACTTGATTTAAATCTCATTTACTGAAGGGTTTGAAATCACTGATGAGAGGAGAAGCCTCTTTAATTGAAGTTGCATCATGTATGTTGATGATGGGTGTTGCTGGTCCATCCTTTAACACCCAGACCCTTATGACAACAAGATCTGTGGCCCAATGAATAATGCAATCCACTTCACCATTCAGACTAAAAAGCCCATTTCCTAGGTCCTGGTATTAAATGGCTCCCTTTAAGGATCACATTCCATTTTTCTCCTACCCAACTCAAAAACACCAGAACTTAGATTTGCTGTATGATATATTATATTGTAAGTTCAAGTTAATTTCTCCAAAATACAAGAAATTGTTCAACCTTGCAATTGCTTTGTCTATTTCAAAGCTGGCAGCTCTTGAGTTTTTAACATTGCTCACATTGAATTTTTTACTGAGCAGACTAATCTAAAAGACTTGTAATAAGAATATATACTGTGGGCTTCTCCTCAAAGCAGGGTTTAATTTTCATTAATTTTAATTTTATTTAATTTTATTTTTAAAATTTTTTTTGCATTCAATTTTTTGATGTTGTCACACTGGTGATCATCCACAAGGAGGTTTAGCCACATTTGGCTACAGACCAGATATGAAAGTAAAAAAATATTAAAATCTTTTTATATCCTGGCTACTCACTTTGAATCAATGTGTAGAAATATGGCAAATGTGTAACTAGAGGGCATATTTTAGTTTACAACTATTCCTTTGCCTCATAAGCAAGCATTTTGTTTTCATGTTGGGCTTTACAAAAATAATGTAAAGCTCAAATTCTTCCTCCTCCTTCCAATTTTCGCCGATTCTTGCATCCATTTTTATGCCCCATGAGGCCTGTGAGCAAGAGCATTGCCAAAATCATATTTGCACTTGGCTCCAGCTTCACATGGCTTACACTATATAGCCTACACTACAATCTCTAGCAACTTTGAACAAATTTTTTGTTGAAGTAACTTTTCATTTGAATAGGTATATCCATAAAGTGAAGGAAAGACAATATTAATACCTTGAGTTGGTCATGAAGGGGGGTGATATTAGAAAACAAATAGTAAAAATTACATTGCATTTAAATAAGGAGTGAAGGTAACATGAAATTCATATTCCACTGGATCTTGTGGTAATCTAACCCTATCTTTTTTTTCTTGAACACTTTCACTGCTAGGCCTACTACTGAGCTTATTGTTTTCATAATTATTTCAAATCCCATGCATTAATTAAGTTTCACCCTTGATTTAATAAAATTCTTTCACTTTGTAACTAGCAAGGTTTGAAGTTAAAATAGGGGTAAGGGGTGAAAGGAGGACTCAAAGGTAGGGTCACTTTACAATTTTTTCTTAATGTCTCAAATTTTTAATATATATTTTCTTTATAATCATGTAGCTGAAGCACAAAGCCATACCAAGAACTAATTGTGAAAATTTCCCAAATTGGAGTTGTACCTCACTTCACACTTATTATGCATTAACTTATAGCATCAATAGAAGCATTTTCAACTTCAACAACCTTCCTAAAAATTGGTTGATTTACAATTGAGGCATTTGGAAAATATTGCACTCAAATTTGACAATGGCACCTCTCATGATGTTGAGCAAACTTATGGTACCATGATGTATGTGAGATTTCCAATGTTAAAAAAAAATTGCTGAATGAAAGCATCATGCTTTTGAACTAACAAGCATTCTTTTGTAAGCACAAAAATATAAATTATGTATTCACATTTAACTTGTATGTTTTCGAAAAATTCTTGTTTTCTTGTGAATGGGTAGTGCACATGGGGGAGTGCATTAACCAATACCTTCGAATGGCTCTTGTTGAAAAAGGGAAATATTTGACAGAATGTAATCCGTTTGAAAAAACATTTCACTAAATGGCGAGAATTCGCCACCAAAAACAAAAAGGTTGCCTCAAAGGCCCTTGACTATTCATTCTGTTTCAAACCTCTTAGATCAGCTGAGGCCATAGTTGATTGTTAAAACCCTAGAACTGATAATTGGCACCCTTTGCTGAATATTTAATTATTTTAAAAATGAGGTTTGGCAATTAAAATTTTCAGAATTCCTACAGTTGAGGAATAAATATGCAAAAAAAAAACCTTGAGCTGTGTACTTACTTGTAATACTAACCCAATGGTTAGGACAATAAACAAATTTTCACAAGTTGGGAGGTTGACTCTCAACAAACATCAATAATTTTTTTCGCCAAGACCTCTTGAGAATTATTTTGTGCTGAACATTAGTAGCAGGTATGGTAATAAATTAGCTTCCCAGATCTTACATAATTTATCTCTGAAAATGGGTTTTAACTTGCTAGCACTTTGAATAAATCCAAAATGATTAATCAATATTTTTTCAAAAAAGTAAGTTCAATAGCATTTTAATTTGGCATGGTTCAGCTCGAGCCAATTATTGGGAAATTTGCAAGTGGGTGGCGAAAAAAATTGTCAATAGAGTTGTGATGGATGCACGGAAGGAAAGGGTGTATATGATTAGAATTTAGGGGTTTGGAAGCTGGTGTCCTGTATAAATAAGGTGATGGGTCACAGTATAATTAGAGCTAATTACTCTCCTTGTCCTGCCCCTCTTGTAATAAGAATTAATCAATGTACTCCACTCCTCCCCCCTTCCCCCCCTCTCCGACCCCAACTCTCCCTTACATCTGTTTTACCAAAATGATTGCCAATAACACAGAGTGTACCCATCCCCATTTAACACCACCAGCAAATGACATTGAGAGCTTGATATTGAGAGCCCTGAGAGCTTCAGTTTCTTGAACCTTCCCTGCCCTCTAGGGCACCCACCTCTAGGGCCTGAGCCACCAAGTCAGTTTGGTAATTCAAAGGGGGGGGGGGGGTTTGATGAAGGAAGGTAACCTTTTTCTTCACTGGCTATATATGTATAGGTAAAATGCTATACTAAAAATAAAAATTGTTAAAATCAAGAGCTTTTCCAGATTTTCAATAGCTATAATTTTATATAAATTTCAGAAAAATCGCCATGTTTTTTATACGTGGTTCAAGTAGGTAGCCAAAAATATAGAAGATTAAAAAATATAGTTTCATATTTTAGCTTGTAGCCAAATCTGACTAAATCTTCCTGTGAATCATCACCACTTTGGCTACATCATAAAATTGACCCCCAAAAAAAGAAAAAGGCATTGAAAGATGGGGGGATGATGTTACTGTGATCCTGACCCTGTAATTGATTCATAACTGGCCCCTAACTTCAATGCCATCCTCGTGAATTGGGTGCTTGAAAATGGGGTGTGGGGAGAGGAGAGGGGGGAGGTTAGTACAAGCTAGCTACATTGCAGGACCTATAAAAGCATGCACTGTAAGCCTAGTAAACCTAACACTTCTCATCACTCTTATAGCTCTGGTCTTTATCATTGCCTCCTCAACAGTTCCCGGGGGTTCATCCCTTCTCTGCACTTCCTTTCTTTTCCCCCTTTGCCTTTGCTTCTTCCAATCATTGGTGGCCCCCTAGCTGCTGCTTCTGCTGCTGCTGCTACTGTTTGTGTGTCTGCACCTGCAGCAGCTTTTGTCAGTGCTTTTTGTTTTGTTTTGTTTTTTTGAGTACCCAGGGGCCAGCTTCTTTTGGGCTTGTAAGCTCGTGTGTTCCAAACTGATCTGAGTTGACAACAACTGCTGCTGCTGCTTGTTGTGATCATGCATCTTTCCTGAAAAATAGTTTCCAGGACTTCTAATCTTTCTATCTGCATTACATGCAATGCAATCATCATGGCATCATCGTTCCTTTGAATATTATTTTAGTCTTCCTCAAATTTCTAAATCAGTTTTGTTGCAGAACTTTCACTCAGCAGCTCTTGGGTTGGTTGCTTTTGGTTTGCTTCTTTTTTCCTTTTGGACTTTTTAAACATTTAGTCCTTCTTCCGAAATAAGATAAAGCTCCATTCCAGCTCGAGTCTTTTTGTGTTGAGGAAATTTCATTCCAGCTTCACTGTTTGATCAGTGATTGCTTTTCAAACCCCTTCCTTTCTTCAGATTCTGACGGGCAGCTTTAGGATTCCATGTGTTCTCCAGCTGCTTGCAGCTATAAGCAAGTTCTTGCATGCACGCTGCCAGCTTTTGCACTAGACATGTAGTTGTTGTAGGCTTCTTCTTGTGCGTGAGCAGCAGCAGTAGATGAGCTCGTCGCATGTATGTCATGTGTGTTAAGAGCTTCATATTTGCCTTAGCTCCTCAGCTCGTTTTGAAGCTTTTTGTTACCTAGTGGTGGTGAACAGCGGTTGACTGTGTTCTTCCTGTTTCATCCAGGGCTGTTCCCAGTGATGCAGATCAGCTGCATGCATATGGTATTATTGTCCTTGCAGTCGTGAACTATATATATTTGTGCAGAAAGTCTCAGTTTAGCTGTTGACGCGAGAGTGCAGCAAGACCCGCGGCTTGCGATAGATCAAGAGTCCCAACCATGAATGGTATATTATACAGAAATCATTCATGAAGACCTAGCTACTTCTCGACACTCTGCTGCAAACTACTCTAGAATAATATAGTGGAGGTTCAGAATCCCTAGCTAGTGAGATCGTCTCGCGATCGAGGAGTTGATCTTGCAAATCAAGACGTCACAGGCAGGACCCATTCATTGCAGCATCATCGACTCAAAGAACAACGTGTTCGACGACAACACTTCGACATTTGTACCAAGGCCGCTTCTTCTCGCAGCTGCATCAATGGCGGATAGATATAACAACATCTTCACCACCATCAACAGCTTGGTAAATGCCTGTGATCGATCTACACCTTGAAACCCAAGTTCAGAATCTTGCTGAAATCGTTGTATGTACACTTTGTCGACTTGTAATAGATGCTTGATCTCCAAGGATATAGTGATCTTTATGACATGGGTCTGAAGATATAATTATCGATCTTGAGATGGAAGACTAGCTAGTTCTGCATGCAAGAGCTTGCATCTTTCACAGGATGTCAATCATGTAATGGGATGATCTGCATAGCAACACGTGTGATCGGTTTTGACCGTCTTTGAACATGATCGTTTGCTCCCTCGCAAGGCCCTAAACGCTCGACAAACAGATGGAGCAGAAGGGTGTCTCTGCGGCGGCAGAGAGTCTCCGTATTCAGCTGCTGCATCGTCCGAGATTCAACGCGGAGTCGAATTCAGAAGGGTACTCCATTGCCATGATCATGTGCATCGTGGTGGTTCTGACGGAAGCTGCCCGCGCGACATGAATGATGAGGAAGAAGGTAGATGATCTGTATTATCCATCTTCTGAATCAGAACCATCTTCCTTTCATAACTTGTAGAGAAAGTCACCGGAGAGACGGAGTTCCTGCCATCATGTTTGTAGGAGGAATATATATAATCATGGTGATGATCTCTAGTACTGTTGACAGCTTGTAGTTTTGTTTCATGAGTGAGACGTTGTTGCAGGGTCAAGCCAGAAGCTGAGGTTCACAAAACCGCAGGTAAGGCTGCTCGAACACACTTTCCAGACACTTCAACGGCCCAATTGTTACCAGAAAGCAGATCTGGCTAGAGAACTGGGGGTCCAACCAAGGCAAGTTGACATCTGGTTCCAGAACCGACGTGCTCGCGGCAAAGCCAAGGCCACTGACTCCGACTGCGACATCCTGAGACAACGTTGCCAAGATCTGATTGCCGAGAACCATCAGCTCAACCTTCTTATCCAGGTCCCTAATTGCAGTAACAATTACTCTCACACTCCGATCAGTCCCAACTTCAGCTAATTAATAAGGGTTTCTTTGCATTAGGCTCCGCCTGTGATCATCACAGTTACACCCAGCAGCACACACGGCAACCTAATGGAAAGCCAAGGACATAGATATAGGGCCTTGTTTCCTCTTGCTGCGGGGACAGTCGCTTTCCATTGGAGAATGTCTGTAACTGTGATGAAAATATGTAATTAATCATGTTAGGACCTCTGAAAACACATGTTCTCATCCCCCAAAAAAGAAAGATAGATGTCATTGTGGGTGAGTAATACTTCGCCTCAGAACTCTCAGAGCTCCTGCAATATTGGTGAATGCTTGACGGCTAGGACTCTGAGAGAGCTCTAAGAGCTCCTGAGATTGGTGAATGCTTGACGGTAGAGCTCTGAGAGTTCCTGCAATTGGTGAATGCTTGACCAGTAGAGCTGTGAGATTGACTGAGCACAGCTACTTGAAAAAACATAATGAAAAGCTACACAACCTGTGATCACGGCAACCTGTTGATGGAAAGATGTCCAGCTAATTGGTGATGAGTAGTCACATTGCCTGAATTTGTTGTCTTTGTGCAGAGCGAGAGAATGAGTTATGCCGATTCCCTCCTGTATAACAATGCCCGAGTACAGGAGCAGCAGCAGCTGTCAACCGATCAAGTTGGTACTGATCAGCAGTCGAGATCTGCATCATCGGGTCATCCCACCGTGCAGATCCAAATGATCTTGTGCAATTCTTGCAAGAAACTCAAATCCTTACCTCCGGTGTAATACTCTCCGACTTTATCATTGTTATTATACGCGTATAATACTGCATATGATACTATCCTGATCGCTACTTCTACGTATCTTCTTCCACACCTCTGGTATACTGATATATAATGTGGTAATTTACACTAAGTATGTATGTATATATATATATATGCAGATCTATAGAATCCCCAACTAGCAGCAGCTGGTAATTAGCATGTTAACTGCAATCGATTGATGATCCAGCATGAGCTAGCTAGCAAGCTTGAACCCATGAAGCCAGACATTTGCTATTAGACCTGCTGCTGATCAGCAGCCCCAGCTTCTGGTTGAAAAACTCACACAAAACTGATCATAATATAGTAAGTATAATAGTCATATAGATCAAGCTGCTGCAGACACATGAGATCATGACTGGTTTCAACAGGCTAAATTCTTACTTCTCTCAAAAAAATTTGCCAGAATATAATCGGATTTGTATAATTTTATTTGTAATCACCTGAATCTGATGACCTCACCACTAATGCACATGATCATCTTTCTAGTAACTGTACTTAACTAATTAGTTGGTATAATCATGTTGATCTGCACCACACTACATGTGTGTGTGTATACATATGTATATATAATGTATATAAATACATGTGTTATATATATGTATGTATTCTTTAACATGAATACATAAATTTACTTTAAATTAAAGTTTTATTGAATTAATAAAAATTAGTGAAATGGGTCTGAACTAATTAGATCAACCAAGCATCACACACTTCTGCAGCTCAGTGTTTTTTTATTCACTTTTGTGATGTTGCTGAAGTGACAATCATGCATAAGTCTAGTTAGCCAAAATTGACATATTCAAAATATGAAACTGAAAAATCTTAAGCACCATTTTCTATTGTAGGCAATTGTGTCGAATTTTGGCGATTTAAATTTTTTTTGACGATTTTCTTAAAAAAAAGACAAGGAATTTCTCACAGAATATTACTTTTTCCAATATATTTCTCACAAAATGATGAAAATTCACCACCAAAATAATAAACAAAACACTAATGTCTGCTTGTCTATCTAGATAGCCATTGGGGGGGGGGGAAATTAAATTTAAAAAATTATATATATATGTAGGATATTGATCATCTTCAATGCATGCTAGATTAATCGGGTTTAATGAAAATGGAGTTAAAGATTGTTGTTATTAATGAGGATCAATGCATGTAATTGTCCGTGTCCCAGTTATCTACGATTTTTGACCTGGCACAGTTTAATTATCAAGGACCATAAATTGGCAACGGTAATCATCAATTGAACCCCTAATAAATAAAGCAAGAGATTATTGCAGCTGGGTCTGAAGTTGGCCATTAACCGTAGCGAGTTAACCAAATGAGTGAAACTAGAAAATGCAGTTAAATAAACATGCCATGGTTACAGATTTGAAACGTTTTTGGTTTGAAAAAAATCAAAAGAATTGGGTTTCTTTTTGGATACAATGGGCATTTGTTCTGTTGGCCTACAAATGGCAGCCAACATTTATATATATATTGATGTACCAGGACTGAGAACTAGTTACTAGTACTTTATCCATGTATTGCTTCCTGCATATAAGTATTAATTATATTGACGCAGTTAAAAGCCAAATTTAAGCATGTATAAGTGCAGTCTGTGCTGTTGAACCAAGTGTGAACTGACTACCAAACTAGTTTATCCTTTTTAAATACTATTTAAAAAGGATATTAGTATTTAGTTAATTCTCTGTTTTTCAAAAGTTCATAATTAAAATTTTAGTCTAAAATTAATTAAATACATGTGTTAGTCAATTTAATTGTAATTTAATTTGATTTCTAATGATATAAAAATTACTCAAAATTCAATATCTTTTATGTCTTAAGTCTAAAAATTTCCAAATCACCTTCATTATATCTTTACTCACTAATAGCTTTCCAACAATACCAAGAGCTTTCCCAAATTCGCCTACAGTTTTTAAGTCTGATTTAAATGAATTTCAGTGAAAAACTTGTTCAATATTCAATAGCTTTTTCTCTGTAGTTCCCAACATTATGAAACTAAGTGATGCATGGACTCATCCAGGGCTTACCAACAGTTTCAAGTGGTTTGAGAGATCTCAATACGCCAAAAAAACAAAACAAACAAACAAGCAAACTAACTAACTAACAACTAACTGTCTTTCCTCCATAGATAGATTGTTGAGACTGGGGAGCCGGTAGTCATACTTTTCCAATTGTCACACAGGAATGGGTACATCTCTGACGAGTAAGACTAAATGGAAGTGCTTAAAGACAACATATTCCTGGCTCAGTTAATAACAATATTGTCAGCTTGTCTTGGTTTTAATGTGCTGAGAATTGTGTCAAACTAATATGTGTAATGCTTTTGTTCTTCCCTTTATTCGTTTTGCAGAGCTAAGTGAATTGCATTATAAAAGCTGGGAAAATTAAAGTTTCTCGTAACAGGATACAGGACCTGCCTTGGAGTTGTAATCAAGTTACAAATTAGCCCATTAGAGTTGCATTATGTGGTTACTTGAATAGTGGGTCTTGATGAATCAAAGTGGTAGTAATTGATTATGGACACTTGTATATGAAATAATCATAAAGGCCATTCATTTGGGGGGGGGGGGGGAAAAACTCTAAAAAA
>Ga0209611_10007322_pt1 | contig 17720 bp, 13 predicted proteins | sample S1TSphgellanicum_3_FD_187693 | JGI IMG/M metagenome (GOLD analysis project Ga0209611, IMG submission 187693) | Host-associated microbial communities from peat moss isolated from Minnesota, USA - S1T2_Fc - Sphagnum magellanicum MG (SPAdes) (version 2) | ecosystem: Host-associated > Plants > Peat...
AGCCTGATTCTTGATTCTCCAAGCTCTCCTTTTAGCACTATCTTTTGGTCCCAACCAATTGATTTTCCCTCCAAAACAGGTGCCATATTAGCCTCAATTTGTCACTTTTTGGTCTTGGACTCTCATCTAAAGGCCTTGGGACTAATTTAAAGCTTTTGACCAATAAGATTGCTTGAATTCATTGGTTCCTGGACCTTGGACCCTCGTCGAAAGTTGCCCTTAGTTTCACAACATGTTTTTCCATATTTTATTTAGGGTGCACACATATATACCTCTGTACCAGTGTTTTTTTCCTTTCCTTCTTTTCTCAATTTTGTGGTTTGTAAACTTTGTCGACTTTTCCATTTTATGTGCATTTTTTTCTAGAATTCACACTATTAAAACGAATTTTCTCAATTTCTTTAAATTTTCTTTGTAGCCACAGTGCGAAAATTCACCAAGAAAAATCACTCCTCTCTACAAAATTTCCTTTTTTTTTCTACTCTGGATTTTTTTTGCTATGACCTCCGATGTAATTTTTCCTTCTCCCCCCAGGCTGCTCCAATCATAGGCACTGGCTGGGGTGAACCAGCACCTACACTGGTACGCTCACTTCTTGAGAGAGGGCTCCTAGACGATGTCTTTGTCGATTTGGAGACCCTGATTTTGTCTAACATCATCTCCACCCCAAAAACTGCAAAAAAATGCTTTCTGTTAAAATAGAATAGTTTTTAATGATCACTGTCCCCACCTTAAACGTCATAAAAGCCCCTTTAAACACTCAAAGACCATTTATGTCTATACCTGGACCAGTAATAATCACCGTCCAAATCCATGCTAACTTTTAAACAGGTTAAAATGACCACTGCAAATGGACATAAATATTGGAAAGGAGCATGAATTACGCTACCCCGCTGCAAGATTAAGCAATGAGTGATATCCGAGAAAGTGTTAGTGGTGATGGATGATGTTGATAAGGCGGAGAACCTTACATCCTTGCAACTTTTCATGGAAAAGGCTACCAAGAATGTAACTTCTAAAAGCAAAGTACTTATGAATTGTCAAAATTGACAAATTCTGAAATATCATGTAAGTAGGATTGAAAAATGGTCATGAAATCTTTGGAGGAAGAGCAAGCAAGGGCAATATTTATGTTCCATGCATTCAATAATGCAAATCATGTTCCAAAAAAGAATTTCAAAAATATATGTATGAACATTATATATGTTTGTGGGGGGTTCCCTTTAAGTCTTAAAGTATCGGGTTCTTTTCTCTCCGATACGAAAGAATTGGAAATATGGGAAGGTGCATTGAATAAATTGAAAAGTAAGCAAAGTCTCACTGGGGGCCATGATAATGAAAAGCTCTGGAGTAAATTGAAGATTTATTATGAGTACTTGGATAAACAATATCAAAACATGTTTTTGGATATTGTTTTTTTTTGGGTGGTTTGAAACTAAGTATAATTTGTTGAGTGTGGAGCGAAAATTATTTAAACCCAAAGTTTGAATTACAAAATTTACAACATAGGTCTTTAGTCCAGTGGGCAAAAGATGGAATCTTGTTCATACATGAACAATTACGAGATATGGGTTAAAATATTGTAATGGAACTTCCAATTATGAATCGATTTATATGGAAATCAAATATGTCAAATTATTTTTTACAAAGGATGAGGTTGTCACTGTATTATTTCAATCTTATAATTTTATTTTGATTTCTTATGATTTTTTTAATGTTCAGAACCAAATGTTTTAACTTTGAATCTTGATTTTATAAATACATGTTTTTAAAGTAAAAAATGGCATTAGGATCAAATGTTCTTTTATATTGATAATCCTTTTGTTTTCATTTCATGTGATAGGTGGTGGAAAATTTAAAAGGCATGTCATTGAAAAGATGTGTTGATTTTCCTACTTTTTCCCAAATCGGCTCAAAGGGATTTTGCAACCTTAGGTTGGTTGACCTAACATAAGTTTCACCAACTGTAGTGGAAAATTGTATCCAAACGAAAAATTTGAATAATGTTAAGTGGTTGTGCTTCCAAAAATCCATGATTCGAAAGTTGCCAAGTAATTTGTTTTATTGTTTACAATTACAAGTACTTAATTTGGAACAATGCCAAATTTTTAAAAAAGTATTTTCATCTATTGCCCAATTGAAAGCATTCCAATAATTTGATTTGAAAAGGTGTCAAAGTTTACAAAATTTGCCTAGATCTATTGCCCAATTGAATGTACTCCAAAAGTTTGATTTGTCAAGGTGTTCCAACTTGAAAGAACCACCTTCATCTATTGGCCAATTGTGCACTCCAAGAGCTTTATTTGTCATGTTGTTCCAAGTTGAAAGAGCTACCTTCATCTATTGACCAATTGAATGCATTTGAAGAGTTTGATTTGAAAAGGTGTTCCAACTTGAAAGAATTACCTTCATTTATTAGCCAATTAAATGCACTCCAAAAGTTTTATTTGGATCGCAAGTGTCCCAATTTAATATAACTACCTTCATCTATTAGGCAATTGAATGTAATCCAAATCTTTATTTATGAAACTTCTGTAATTTGGAAACATCATGAAAGAAATACATTCATCTATTGGTTAATTGAATGCTCTCAAAGTGTTTCATTTATCAATGTGTTCCAACTTGAGATAATTACTGTCCTCTATTAGCGAATTGAGTACAATCCAAAAGCTTCATTTGTCAAGGTGTTCCAATTTGAAAAAATTACTTTCATTGATTAGTCATTGAATGCACTTGAAATTCTCGATTCGTGTGAATGCTCCAATTTGCAGGAATTAATTACATGTCGATTGGCCAATTAAATACACTACAAAAGTCTTAGTTGTGGGAATGTACAAACTTGTAGGAATTACTTATGTTTATTGGCCAATTTAATGCATTCAAGGAATTCAATTTGTTAAGGTGTTTCAATTTGAAAGAATTACTTTCATCTATTGCCAACTAAATCATTAGTACGAAACCCCTATTTTTCAACCAACCCACCTTTGGCTTGATGTCATCTTCCATTACATCTCAATTATAATTTGTTGAATATTTTAAAACATTATTCACAATTGCCAAGTATATTGACTTGCCTACTCTTTTGGTGGACAAATGAAGGAAAATCCCAATTATTTTTGAACTCATTGAATATTCTTAACACCCACATCGTCTATAATTGATGTGTAGTTGACACATTGACTTGGAAAATTACACATTCTATAATCAAGCCTCCTAGGGTGGTGTGTCAACTAAGAATGTTTCATGTTCAACTATTTTGGTCAATTACAAAACATAGTGATGCATGATAGATCACACATGGATGGATGACATTGAGATTGGGATTAATGTTTCTGTTGCAAGTGCACGACAAGATTGTCTTTCAACTACATTTACAAGTTGAAAGGCAAAAAATGAATGTTGGGCATTCTTACATACTATACCAACACCTCAATTGCAAGTGGTACTTAGTAAACATGACAACAACCATTGTGCCATGCTCTATAAACATTAGTATGCATGGTTTTTGTTTGAAGAAACAAATATTTATTGAGGTTGTCAAAGCCAATAAAACCATAATGATGAAAATATGTTCCTTTGCTTTGAAAGACCCCAATAGTTAGATTTTGAAAACTATCAAGTTAATTGATGATTTGTCAAAAACATTCAAATCCTAGGTTCCATGATAGATGGTGGGCAAAAATGATTCCTTTAATTATTCAACTATTGGGTTTTTTTTGGTGCAATACTAAAGAATTGGAAATGTGAGAAGGTGCATTGAGCAGATTGAAAAGTGGGCAAAGTTTCACCGGGGGCCATGATAATTAAAAGCTTTGGAGTAAATTGAAGATTTTTTATGAGCATTCATATAAAGAACATCAAAACATACTTTTGGATATTGCTTGTTTTTTGGGTGGTTTGAAAATAATTACAATTTGTCAAGTGTGGAGTGGAGATTATTTAAACCCAAAGTTTGAATTTCAAAATTTACAACATATATTTTTAGTCTAGTGGGTAGATGATGGAAGCTTGTACACTAGTAGAAATCAGCCAAAATGTGAGCTCTCCATTTACGACTACATGCGACTTGTAATTATTTAGAACTAGATTTGGGAATATTTACAACTACAAGACCAAATTTCAACTATTTTGGTCATTTTCACGATTATGATGCAACTATTAGAAATTTCATCCTTTTTGTTGGATCAATTCTACATTTGTTTTCATTCATTTATAGGTTGATATGTCCAATTAATCACAATAATCACCAAATTAGTTGCACCTTAAAGGTCTTCTACAATGACATTGGGTTGTATTTTAATGTATGTACTAATATATATAAAATATGCATACATATGTATATTGTTCATAAAATAAATTTCAAAATAAATATTTGAACTTTGAAATTTGTTATTCAAATCTAAAAATTGATATTTCAATTATGAAAAATATTATTTTAACTAGTTTTTATATTAGAATTTGAAACTTGATATTAGAATTATAAATTATTATTTTTGAATCAAAAAATTAGTATTTCAATTCGGAAAATTATTAATTGATAATGAAAATGGACATTTTAATTTTGAATAGTTTAATTTGAATATTAAAATTTATATTTCAATTTTTCAAATTTTTCATTTAAATTGTAAATAATAATTTGATTTGAACCTGCAATTTCAATTCAAAATTTTAATTTTGGATCCTCAAAATTAATATTTCAAGTCTGAAAATTATTAATTGCATCTCAAAATGGACATTTCAATTTTGAATATTGTTAGTTGAATCTGAAAATTGACATTTCAATTCTGAAAATTGTTCTTTAAATTCAAAAAACTTATTTGATTTAAAAATTGATACTTCAATTCTAAATTATTATTTTCGAATCTAAAAATCAGTATTTTAATTCAAAAACATTACTTGAGTCTAAAAATCAACATTTTCATTTTAAATATTTTACTTTGAACTTGACATTTGATATATGCATTCTTAAATTTTAAATTTAAATTTTAAGAAATTATTTGACTTGAAAGTTGAAATTTGAAATCCAAATTATTATTTTGAGTTCTCAAAATAATATTTCAATTCAGAAAATTATTAATTGAGTCTTAAAATGGACATTTTAATTTTGAATATTAATTTTGAATATTAATTTTGAATATCAATTTTGAAAATCTACTAGTGTTATATACAATAAATCAAATTTATATAGAATTATAAATGATTATGTTTATTAAATATAGGTTACACTAAATAATTATTGTTATAACATAAATTTGTATATTATATAATTTATATTCTTATATTTTAGAAATTAATTAATGTAATTAATGTGACATTAATTTAAAATCTTTGTAATCACTTCGGATAAGAATTAATGAATAATTATTGTCTAAATGAATATACTTTTACACAATCTATAATTTACAACTTTAAACCTGAATTAAAATTTTGGAAAAACTATAATGTAGTTAAAATAATTATTCACTGAGTTTAATTTCAGGAATTATTAGATAGTATTTTATTTTTTAATTTAAAAAATTATGTCATTAATAATCTATGATAAAAAATTTATAATAATCTTATAGTAAGTATGAAAATTAATGTTTTGTTTAACAAATTATTTAATTTATAGTTAATAATTGACAAGAAAAAAATTTAGTTGACCTATAATTATTTTTACAAAAATAAATGTAATCATACAGTAAATAATGTAATTAATCAGATATTAATTTTTGAAAATTCGTGTAAAAATTTACTTTCTCATAACAATTGTTAATTCATTATTTATAATTTTCAAATAAATATTTAAAATATTTAATTTTCAAATCATAGTCATTAAATTAATTTTACATTAATTATATTATCTATAATTCGATCGGATTTTTAAAATAATAAATTATTTTATATTATTTTAATTTTTAAATTATCTATGAGTTATGTATGAATAACATGTGAATAACTAGATAGCTAGTTTGTTAAATATTAAAAAGTTAGTACTTATTGAAGTAATTGATAATGAATATTAAATATGTATAATTTATAGTTTATAATTTGAATATATGTAAGTTTAATCATTATTAAGTAAATGATTATCTAATTATCTAGTGAACCATGTACTTGAATTGTTTAAAAATATAAAAATTAAGAAAAAAGGCATGAAATGTTTTTTGAAATTATAACTTAGTTTGTGAGGAAATTGTAATTTCAAAATTTGTTCCATATTGTTTGTTCTCCATTCCTATTCTGAACACTATATAAACAAGGAGGTGTGACCATCCAATTTCACATTAAAAAATTTGTGCACATGGGATGAGCTGATGAAAAACCTCAACCCAAAATGAAAAAACAAATTATGCATAATTACAAAGTACTTACCTCCCCAACTTATTTATCTACCTAACTAGGTAGGTACCTAATTTGACCTTCCCACCTAGGTCGACCTATGTACCTACCTACGTAAGTACCTACCTATATGAATAGGTATTTAGCCTAGGAAGGTAAAACTTACCTACCTATTTTTTAACCTAAGTAGGTAGGTAGGTATGTAGCTTAAGTTTGTAGGCACTTATTTATGTACCTACTTAGGTACCTACCAACCTAATATTAATATTTTATGAAATGAATTTAAAAATGGAACTTGGCATATTAACATTGGGCCATGTGTCATAATATAAAATATCTAAGCATTTGAATTAAATGTCCTAGATTATTTTTAAATAATAATAATGATTATATTTTAAATAATCCAATATTAAAACACGTGTGACCGGACAATGGGTAGCCATTGCAGTGTGAATGCTGCTGTTTGTTTTGAAGATCTGATTTTGGTTATTACTAACCTTTACTGATTTTTGTTGCATGGCGGCTGCTCCAATTTTCATGCATGACTCTGTGGCGGCACAAATGATGGGTCGAAATGGAACTTCTTTGATGCGGAGGATCGTAGGCGGCGTGGATTTTATGAGGCATGGTGCTACCTTGAATGGAGGCGGGGTGGAGAAGAAGTTAACAGAGGCTATGTAGAGGGGGAAGAGTTGGGTTGGCGATAGAATTTTTTTCGTTGCGCATGTAGACGATTCGGCTGTTTTGTCTCTGCAAGAAGTGTTCGAAGGAGCACCGAAGGGAGATAGATTAGACGATTAAAAGGTGCGAGTGAATCGGAGGGTTGCATAGTTCCAGGAGAGGAGTCTTCACTGAGATAGACTTGAGAGTTCTTGAGTCAGGAGTGATTAGCAAGGATTTGTTGTGGAAAGGAGGAGTTGTTGTAATGGGTAGGAACCAAGTTTAGAGACTTCAGAGAATCGATTGCACACTGTGAACCCTGATAGGGCGAATTCCATCAAGTGAGGAGTTGGTCTTTTGTTGGACTTGTAGTAACTTAGAAAGTTGTAGCTCTGTACTCAGTTTGTGAATAAAGTTTTGAAGCATGAAGCCAACCCTGTCAGACTTGTGTAATCTCAGTCCAGGTTGGTAGGTGCTTGCGAATGATCAATGTGTGTACCGGGGAATGCTTGATAAGGACTCATGATGGGTTTGATCGTTTGAGAACAGTGAAGCGTTCGCCTGAGATCCGTCGACTCAGGTCATCAGTCAGTTAGTTTGGTTCCTTTGTTTGTTGCTTCTTCTTTTTGGTATCAGAGTTGGTTTGGATCTAGCGGTTTCTGTAGAACCTGTAGAGGTAGTCGAGGAAACATGTCCTTAGTTGGTGCGGATGATGTAGAGGCAGAAGAACTAACACAAGAGGTGCGTGAGCAAAGAATTATCAATAGGTTTGATTTCTACACTACTAGGGGTGTGTTGCCGCCAAGGGGAGCAGTGGTTCTACGTTTTCTGGGTTTTGGAGTGATAACCATTGTAGGAGTAGATCCTGATGAGGCCCGAGTAGGGGACATAGCAATTGAAATCGCTCATAGTGGATTCTACACACGTGCCAAAGTTTGGGTGAGAGTGAACAATGGAGCAAGGGGGTGGGTGTCAATTTCGTAATTATAGACATAGTACTACTATACCACCTACCTTGCGTAGAATTACGCCCTTGCTTGCTGAGAGATAGAGGAGTATACCTAGACTAGGAGATATTTGGATTCCCAAATCGACACCTTCTGCGAACCATTTTCCCAGGTTTTATATCCCTGGTGTAGAAGACTTGTTCCAGACTAGAGATCAGATTGTCAGGGTAGAACATGGTGGTTCGAGGTTTCGTATGATAAGTTGGAGGATTTGGCGTGACACAAAGGAGAGGTGGCAATTCCAATAGGAATCCACAGATGAGTAGAGTTTCTCCCTTGTCCCATCGAATTTTGTACCTTTGATTCCAGTGTCGGAAGGGACTCAGTCTAAATTTGCAAGTTGAGTTGGCAGAGGTTTATCTCTCTCAGAGTCCAATACGGATGAATCATAGTGTAGGGCTGTTCTAGCTGTGGTACTGTGACATAAGGTCGCAGAGAAATTGTTGTAATTTTGGTGTTAGAGTTCGACACTGCAGGATGACCAATCCCCAAGGAATGGACGAATTGTTCTGGGGGCGGGAGTACGAAGATGTTGGCGATTGGGCAGAGAGACTTACCATGGCTGCGGAGGTGCGGGACCTCAACGCAGATAAGCTTTTCAAAATCGCGAAGTTGAACTTGAGGGGTAGGGCCAAAGAATGGTTCAAATAGTTGCACCCAGCGCTTGCTGATTGGAATGAGCTGCGCAATCTGATTGTGCAGAAGTATGGGAACATTAATGCTGATGACATCCGTATGAAACTGGATGCAATCAAGCAAGAACCCAAAGAAAGGGTTCAGAAGTATTTTGAACGACTAGATAAGTTGTTTCGAAAGGGCCAGATATTGGATGTAGACAGACGAGGAGATTCTTGGCCAGATTAAGGCCTGAGATCCGTAAGTTGTGCGTGGTAAGGACATTTGCAGACATCGAAGAATTGGTGGGTGCTGCAATTGAGGTGGAAAGGGTGTTGGGCGAGCTTGGTGAGACGCCATTTGAGCCTCTTAAGGAGGAGCAGGAGGAGGGAACCAAGGAGACTGTAATGGAGAAACATGTTGCTGCGTTGAATGAGACGTTGGAATTTCTTCAAGGGGACTGTAAATAATCCAGAGACATCATCTTCTCACACTATTATGGGAGGGTGCCAGATTTGCAAAGGAGGGGACCACTTGGCCACCACTTGTCCAAGGCTGAATGAAGCACGGCCAAAATGTGCAAAGTGTGGTATGCCTCATAGGACAGAGAATTGTGGAGTCAAGTGTACCTACTGCTCAGGCCTGGGACATTCTGAAGACTGGTGTTGGAAGAAGCCCAAAAATGGGAAATTACATTCTGGAGCAGCGAACTTCTTGGAGGTTTTACTCGATGATGAAGTAGCAACTCTACAGCAACTCAACAGATTATAAGGGAATGAGAAACTTTCTTTCACACGAGGGTACCGAGAAGGAGAATACCTATAAAAGTAGCAGCGGGGGAAGTTAATCAAACCCCTTAGACTGTGGGAGATGGGCTTGGCACTGACCGCAATGCTGCAGTCAGGTCCAAGATCCTCTCGCACTTCATAAAAGGCAAAATCTCTCTCTCACCTATGGAAACCATCCTGATGATTCCAGGAGAACTGGAACATCTGGAAAGCTTAGTAAAGCTGGCGAGGAGAAGGAGGGATTCGGAGGTGAATGAGAATCGGGTGTCGATGGTGTCGGCAGTTCCCACATTGAGGAAAATCTGCATCAACAAGACCCATCAAAGCAAGACTTTACATCTGCTCATAGAGATCAACAATTATATTGTTGAAGAATTGGTAGACACAGGAGCCTCCATGACCGTTATGGCAGCTGTTGTTGTGAGAGAATTAGGAATGATGCATCTAGTCACTGGATCGGAGACCTACAAGACCGCTTCGAGAGTCATCATGCAGGCTTTTGGTAGAATAGATGGAGTACTAGTGAAGGTCGGGGGGGTTCAGTGCAACATGACGTTCATGGTGGTTGATACGGACAGCTATGATGTGTTACTTGGTCTGGATTTTCTCATGAAGATTGGTGCCATTATGGATGTGGAACGAGGTTTAATTCAGGTGAGGCATGGACCAAGTGCCAACATAGAAGTATTACCTTTGACAATAGTAAATATGTTGCAAAGGATCAATTCGGGTGTTCTGATGTGGGAGTCAGTGACGGTCTGTCAGAGCACATCTACCAATGACAATTTTTTCTGCGAGACAGATCAGGATCACACAATTGTGATCAAGGATGAGGCTGTGACCACCTCAGATTCTGATACGGGTACTGACGGTAGTGAGCATGGTGAGTCGGGATCCAATCCTTTGACACGAATTGATCATGAGGATGAATTTGGAAATGGTGAATTGGAGAAACTGGTGATGTCAGAAGGACCGCCAGAGATTCTCCAACTAATATTGCGGGAGTAGGCTGATGACTTCATGAATGAAGAAATCACGGATGCAGACGATTACGCGGATTGGATAAAATGGGTGTCTGATGCAAAGCAGAGCAGACGAGCCTTGTGTGGAAGCACACCCAATGTGGCTGTGACGCTCAGGTCACCGTAACTCGGCACAAGGGACACTCCATCAATTCCGATGCTACTGCAAGCTGACCAGATAAAAGATGGTGAGTTTGGCAGTGATACTTTTGGGCAATTGAGGTTAGATAACTGTGACGAAATGGACATTAGATGGAGGGAGATCTGTCAACGAATTAGGATAGATAGCAGTTTGGATCGTATAGGACAACAGCAACTTTGGGAGATCTTGGAACGATACCAGGATGTTTTTGCATGGAATAAGGGTGAGTTGGGTTGCTGCACCGTTGGGGAACATTTTGTGGATACGCAAGGATTTCCGCCTTGCGGAGCCTCTCCTGGTAGACTGTCCTATTGGGAGGAGGCCGAAGTGAAGAGGCCAATCGACGTTTTGATAGAATTGGGCAAAATGAGGCCTAGTAGCTCGGAATATGCCTGTCGAGTTACTTTACCAGTGAAGAAGGATGGGAGCAGACGTTTCTGTGGGAACTACCGACCACTCAACGCACAAACACAATGTGACTCATTCCCAATGCCACTCGTGGAAGACGTGATTGATTAGCTAAGGAACTTAACATGGTTTATTGCTCTAGATTTGGAGTCTGGCTTCTGGCAGATTCGGATGGCCCTTGACGATGTGAAGAAGACTGCATTGATTACTAAAACCGGACTGTATGACTGGACAGTCATGCCATTTGGTCTGAAGAATGCCACGAGCACATTCACCAGAACTATGTCAGAAGTCTTTAAAAATGTGGGCAGTAAATTCCTAAAGGTGTTCGTGGATGACCTCAACGTCCACAGCAGGAGTTAGGGAGAGCATCTTTAGCATCTGGATGTGGTTCTGTGCAAACTCAGGGAAGTGAATCTCAAACTCAACCCGAACAAGTGCTGCTTTGCTGCAAAAAATATTGTGTTCCTACGCCATGTTGTTAGTGAGAGTGGAACCAGACCTGATCCTGGTAAGGTTGAGGCAGTCTTACATTTTCCCCAACCAAGGACGGTTACGAATGTCAAGTCGTTCTTGGGTTTTGACGGGGTATTACAGGAAATATATCAGAAGTTATGCGCGACTGGCAGCTCCACTGTTCGAGCTGACCAAGAAGGATGTTGATTTTGTCTAGGGATAAGGGATGTCAGCAAGCATTCCAAGCATTAAGGACAGCGCTGGTTGAGGTGCCCATCCTCACACGACCTGATTTCAAGAAATCGTTCTGTCTGGATGTTGATTAGTCGCCCAAGGGGGTCGGAGCCATTCTGTCCCAAAGAGAAGAGAAATTGGAGAAGGTGGTAGCCTATGCCAGCAAAAGTTTAACAGAGGCTCAGAAGAAGTTTCATCCCATGGAGGGAGAGTGCTATGCACTCATATGGGGAATCATGCACTTTAGGCAATACTTATACATGAATCACTTTATTTTGCGCACTGACCACAAACCACTCGAGTGGTTGGCTACTATGTCTGATGCTCATGGCAGGTGAGGCAGATGGATTGACATGTTGCAGGACTTTAGTTTTAAGATTATACACCGACCAGGTCTCAGGCACACCAATGTGGATGCCTTAAGTAGAAATCCAGTTGGATCTGCCGTGGAGGATGATGATGATTTTTGTGAGGAGATCCAAGACATCGGGAATGCTCAGACTGACACACACTGGGAAGAAGGGAAGTTCCTCTTTGTTCAGATTGGCACAGGGATGGAATGGCTTGGAAGCCGAAGAAAGGACAGAAAGTCAGTATAACATCATACTTGATGTTTTGGCATCAACCACTATTTGTGTCCTAGTGACCACCATCTGTATGTGATCGACCTTATATCTGAGGACGATGTACCCCAGGAGTTTGTTCCATGTGAGGGAGAAGACGAAAGGAGGGGTGAAACTGCACAGAGCAGTAGTGATAGGATGGTCTTCCAGAGGAAGAGACCCCACTACTATGACAAGCGACAATAACTGGAGTTGGTGTTGGCAGTTCAGCGACTGTTGGAAACGGGTGAACATGATTTGCAATTTGCAGATATTGATAGGGAGGAGTGTGAAGCAGGCTCGAGGGGCTATGACATATGGGAAGATGACAACTGCATGGAATTGTTGCAAGGAGGAACGCTGCCTGTTACTATTGATCCTCTGGAATCAAAAAGGGCAAGGAAGAGGATGCTCAACTATCACTGGCATGAACGGCTACTGTACTTCAAGGGGCTGTTGGTGCCGAGACCAGCAGATTGCATGGAATTAGTGGTCCAGATGCATAAGGACCTAGGTCACGTTGGGGAAGAACGGACTCTGGCTGAAGTGTGTAGAAGGTATTTTTGGCATAATCGAACTAAGAATGTCAAGGCTATAGTAAGGTTCTGCCAACAGTGTCAGTTGGTGAAAAGGATAGGGAGTATGCGATTTGAAGATGAAGAGTTGAAGAGTATACCTGTTTATGATCTGTTTCATAGAGTGGTTATGGATACTGCAGGGCCACTGCCTGAGACAAAAGCAAGGAATAGATACCTTCTGGTAGCAATTGACCACTACTCCAAGTGGTGTGAGGCGAAGGCTGTGGGTGATCATGGGGCTAAGATTGCAGCTACCTTCCTGGAAGATGACATCATCTGCCGATACGGAGTTCCCAAGTTCATACTCACAGACAATGGAGGCGAATGGGCTGTAGAGTTCGATAATATGTGCAAAGATTATGGCATACAACATCAGCACATTGTGCCACAATGGCCACAATGTAATGGAATGGTGGAACGTTTAATCAAGACCATTAAACATGGAATCACCGTTCTTGCTGCAACGCCAGAGACTGTAAATTGTTGGGATGAACACCTAGCGAAGGTATTGTTTGGATACAGGTGTGGGATTCAGTGTAGCACCAAATTCTCACCATACATGATCCTGACTAGTCGGACACCCCGTCTCAAGGCGGACAACTACTTGCAAGCACTTACTAATGAGACTAATGAGAACATTGGCGTTGAAGCTGTGGCAGCGCAATTTCTACAAAAGGTGAAGCTCGTTGCGAGCATACACGAGGACGTATTGTCCAATGTAGAACAAGCGCAGAAGAAGCAAAGGGTGACCTATGCCAGCCGGAAAGGTAAGTATGTTTTTGAAGGTCTGGTTGCAAGTGAGACAATGGTGAAAATGAAGAAGCCAGGCAAGAGGTGAGCTCTTACTACCAGTTGGGAAAGTCCGTACTTGTTCGTTGGACACACTGACGGAAAGGGAAATCTGGAGTTCGAAGAAGACAATTGAATTTGCATGGTTCAGGATGCTGATGGGCGCCAGTGGGAGAGGTCTCGTCGTGATCTTCAAATTTATTACGTGCAGCCTGAGTAAAAGAAGCTGAAGGACTCAGCTTTTCAAGGAACGGAGAGGTTACATATGTGACCGGACAATGGGTAGCCATTGCAGTGTGAATGCTGCTGTTTGTTTTGAAGATCTAATTTTGGTTATTACTAACCTTTACTGATTTTTGTTGCATGGCGGCTGCTCCAATTTTCATGCATGACTCTGTGCGGCGCAAATGATGGGCCGAAATGGAGCTTCTTTGATGTAGAGGATCGTAGGCGGCGTGGATTTTATGAGGCATGGTGCTACCTTGAATGGAGGCGGGGTGGAGAAGAAGTTAGCAGAGGCTATGTAGAGGGGGAAGAGTTGGGTTGGCGACAAAAAATTTTTCGCTGCGCATGTAGACGATCTGGCTGTTTTGTCTCTGCGAGGAGTGTTCGAAGGAGCACCGAGGGGAGATAGATCAGACGATTGAAAGGCGCGAGTGAATCGGAAGGTCGCATAGTTCCAGGAGAGGAGTCTTCACTGAGATAGACCTGAGAGTTCTTGAGTCAGGAGTGATTAGCAATGATTTGCTGTGGAAAGGAGGAGTTGTTACAATGGGTAGGAACCAAGTTCAGAGACTTTAGAGAATCGATTGCACACTGTGAACCCTGATAGGGCGAACTCCATCAAGTGAGAAGTTGGTCCTTTGTTGGACATGTAGTAACTTAGAAAGTTGTAGCTCTGTACTCAGTCTGTGAATAAAGTTTTGAAGCATGAAGCCAACCCTGTCGGACTTGTGTAATCTCAGTCCAGGTTGGTAGGTGCTTGCGAATGATCAGTGTGTGTATCGGGGAATGCTTGATAAGGACTCAGGATGGGTTCGATCGTTTGAGAATAGTGAAGCGTTCGCCTGAGATCCGTCGACTCAGGTCATCAGTCTATCTATTTGGTTCCTTTGTTTGTTGCTTGTTCTTTTTGGTTACACACGTGGCAACACATTATTTGCCCTCAATTGTGACCAAAATAAATGCATTTTCATCACATGTGACTTGTCTTAGGCGATTAAAGAAAATTTAGTTGCAAATTATTGTTTATGACTAAAATTTAGTCACAAAATCTAGTCGAAAATACATGTTTTTCTTCTAGTGGTACATACATGAACAATTATGAGACATGGATCAAATTATTGCAATGGAACTTCCAATTATGAATCAATTTATATGGAAATCAAATAAGTCAAATTTCTTTTTACAAAAAGATGAAGTTCTCACCATACTATTTCAATCCTATAATTTTATTTTGATTTCCTATGATTCTTTTTGATGTCCAAAACCAAATGTTTTAACTTTGAATCTTGATTTTATAAAGACATGTTTTTTTAATAAAAAATGGCATTAGGATCAAATGTTTTTTTATATTGATAATCCTTTTGTTTTCATTTCATGTGATAGGTGCTGGAAAATTTAGAAAGCATGTCATTGAAAGAATGTGTCAATTTGCCTACATTTTCCCAAATTGGCTCAAGGGGGTTTTGTAACCTTAGGTTGGTTGACCTAACAAAAGTTTCACCATTTATTGTGGGAAAATGCATCCAAAGGTGAAATTTGAATAATGTTAAGTGGTTGTGCTTCCAAAAATGCATGATTCGAAAGTTGCCAAATAATTTGTTTTATTGTTTATGACTATTAGTACTTGATTTGGCACAATGCGAAGTATGAAATAACAAAGAAAAACCCCATACCATGATCAACTTGGTATGTGCAAAAGTCGATACTTGTCCAACAATGGTTGAAAGTTCAAACCTTTTAATGGAGTAGCATGTAGGCTTATATACATGTTCCATTGAGGGGTTTGAAATTTACCAAGGTTGGATTATTGTTTATTTGTAAGATTACAAACTTTTCTGTTGTTCAAGGTCTTGTGAGAAGTAATTTGAACATATTTGGATCGTAAAGAAAGAGTTGCAATTGGCCTAATCTGGAAGTCCCAATTTAATTTTACCTAAGAACGTCAAATCTAGGTCACGCATAAATAATTTCACATGTAGTTAACTCCAATTGTTGTCCTTTCATAAGTCACAACTCATCTTAGGGTGAATGCAAGTTATGGTGGCTCACTTTTGGTGTCACAATGGTAATTTTTATAGGGTGTTTTATGTTTAAATGGTTATGGTGAATAAATTTATCTTAAATATATTAAATAATGAATTGACATTTTTAACTAACAATTTGATTATGAAAACATTTGCACAATTATTTTTGAAAATAATGCATTCATTATTAATAGTGGACTTTTGAAGTAAAAAAAATGGATTAGTCAATTTGCTAGATTGTTAAAAAATTGAAGAATTCATATTGAATTTCAATCCAAATTGTTTAGAAAGATTGAAAATGGGTTGAAAAATGAAATGATAAAGTTAACTGTGAAATCCTTTTTTTGTGAAACCTTAACCAAATGGTAATTATGAACTTTTGAAGAGTTAAAATTGGAACTTGTTTTCAAAAGTCTTTTTGAAATGTTTTCTTTTGTGTTTGTTAAAATTTGTATGCCCAATGGGTACATAATTGAAATATCTAAGTGGGTTTTTATTCTTATGGACTTTATGGGGTTTTTTTAAGAATTTCCAAAGTGATTTCATCATATCAGCTTATAACAATAGTTTTCAATATGGTTTTCACTTAGTTTTAAGAGGTTTCATAAGTTAGTGAATTGTAGTAGTCAAAGATTACATTAATGAAATATTAGAATTTAAAACCATGTCCATATGGATAATATATAAAAACATGTTAAGGTCTCTTGGGGGTTTTATGTCTGCTTAGAATGAACCATTATAGCTTGCATTCACCTTTTATAATGATGATTGACATAATTGACAAGAAAATGGAAAATAACTAGAAATAGAATTGCGACAAACAATTACTAATATTAATCAATATCTTTTAATATGAAATTCTTATATTCATTTTTGGTTATTTCAATTGTTTCATTAATTTGAACTTACAAGTCAATAGTGGGTGTGGAACCTATTTTTATGTCTTTGAAATCATTGTTTATTATGATTATCAATGTTAATTTGAAAGAATTCAATGAAGGGAGATCATTTTCCATTTGATTTCGATGTCTTTTATACACATCAATGGCTTATTTTATTGCTTATGTTAATAAAAAAATGTAATGAAACATAAACTATAAAAAATAAAGTGTAAAAAGACACTCCAAAATATCTATGCTAATCTATGTTAATATATTAGCAAACTTTTAAGGGACCCATGTACACTAATGTTAGGTACATATTAAAAAAAGGTGAAAATCTTTTCAATGTGTGAGGATTTCTTGCACACTTCCACCACTAAGATATGCACTCACAAAAAACCCGGTTAGAAGTGGAACTACTATGTATTGAAGTCTAATGAGTAAGGTCGTTCGAAATAAGTAATGAAATTTACTAAAAATCTAATGCATTGTGTCCAAATCTCATGATTTAAAAAAAAATTATTTATGTCTTTGACCAAAAGTTAAGCCCGAAACTAAAAACCACTTGCTTAGATTGAGGAAAAAATAACAACTCAACCTCCTCTACTTTCAACAAATGTAACTCCCTCACAGCAAAACCGATGACACTGAATTTTTGGGAGGAGCTTTTACACCTTTCAAACTAAAACTAATCTAATTTTGACAAAAATCCAACGGTGGATTTGAGAGAAAAAATTAATTAAACCAAAAGTCCAGATGCTTCCCCATGGAAATCATTCCATGAAACCCACTTCAACACCCTCTACTTCCAACAATTGTAACTCCCTCATAGCAAAACCGATGATGCTGAATTTTTGGGAGGAGCTTTTACACCTTTCAAACTAAAACTGATTTAATTTTGACACAAATCCAACGGTGGATTTGAGAGAAAAAGTTAATTAAACAAAAGTTCAGAAGCTTCACTACGA
>Ga0209611_10007323_pt1 | contig 17720 bp, 9 predicted proteins | sample S1TSphgellanicum_3_FD_187693 | JGI IMG/M metagenome (GOLD analysis project Ga0209611, IMG submission 187693) | Host-associated microbial communities from peat moss isolated from Minnesota, USA - S1T2_Fc - Sphagnum magellanicum MG (SPAdes) (version 2) | ecosystem: Host-associated > Plants > Peat...
TTTTTGGAAATATTTTTTTTTTTTTTTCAAAATATTGATCTTTAGCATCCATTATGATTGTTAATGATGGTCTTAAATTGTGACATGTGACATAATAAAAAAATTGCCACATGAAATATTAATTGTATTTTTGAAAAAATTAATATAAATAAATGTTTATTTTAGTAGCTAAGTGGGTTGTACATAACCATAGGTAGGTAGGTTGGTAGGTCATAAAACCTACATACTTAGGCATTTACCTAGGAGCTACCTACCTACATAGGTAAATTAAAAAGTAGCATTTGATTACTTACCTAAATAGTTAAGTAGATAGGAAAACATAAGATTAAGTAAATTAAAGAATAAGCATGCAATTTTATTTTATTTATTTTATGTTTTGCCTTCAGGGTTAAGCTTATTTTAAGTTCATCCCATAATGGCACATGTATTTTAATGTGAGAATATATATATATATATATATATATATAGTTTGTAACATGGGATTCAAAAATAAAACATACGAATTAAATCTTTCAATTGTTCCTTAGTTGCAAATTGAGTTGCAATTATAAAAAGGTTTTCCCATATGTTTAGTGTTTGTTTTTCATTATGAAAGTTATACAATTAAATAAATGGATATATGATAATTAAATATGTGAATTAATTATTTTCATTAATTAATGAACTAATTATGTGAAACCAACTTAGGTAATGTAAAATTAATTATATGAATTCCACTTATTTATTCATATTAGCAGTCAATTATGTAGTACAATCAATAAATTCATAATAAATAAGTGTATTAAACATAGTTAATATTTAATAGTCAAATTATTGAAACATTATTTATAAAACATTACACGTGAACATGTATTGTTATTAAGTTATAAATAGTTGTTTTATAATTATAACATAGTTGAGTAATAATATTTTAGTAGTGGTGCATTAATGACCAGACTAATTGTATCAATGGGAATCATAATCGAAAACTAATTGCAAATGTCTCACATAATGGGTGGTGGAAATGTGGACATGTGGCATGATCACATGTATGTACATTGTGCATTAAAGTTGCAACATAGTTGTTGTTTTAGTGGCCCATTTACAATAATTTAAAAATAGTTGCCACATGCAATTATAATGTAACTCTTGAAAATGTATGTACGATGTGTATAAATTACCGTATAGAAGACCCATTTTCAACTCATTTTCAACTATAATATAATTAGCTGATTTTTTGATGTGACAATTTATTTATTAATACTTCATATATCTAAGGGGATAATTGCACAATAGTTGTATATGAGTTATTTTTTGAGCTTTAGTTGTAGGGTAATTTGGCTTAAGATTTAGGGCTTTTTGGGTAGTCACACATTTCCATATAATGTTCACGTTTAAATTCTCTGATTTTAAACCCTAAAACCCTAAAACCTTTAGACATTTGTTTCAATACCAAAATAAATAAACAATTCTTTATTAAGTGTGTATAAACCAAGAGACATGAAAAAAAATTGTTGCATTTGAAATGCATAATGTAAATAACCAATAATAAAAATTCCAATACAATTGTTGCAAATATGAGGAATATCATGCATTAGGAATACCAATTTGGGAGGTGGTTTTGCTTGATGTCATGGCAAAGTTTGAACCCCTTAAAAAATAAAATTGGTAAGGCACCACTTGCACAATTTAACCTTGCACCAAAGGCCCATGTAAAGATATTTAATGCCTACATTTCAATCTAAGAGGGTCATCAATGGGGCCACAATTGTTCAAAAATTAAGCTCTTGCAATGAATGATTGCCTTATGACGACCCATGTCATAATAACTTGGGCAACACCTAGCTTGCTATAATTTAACTAAAGTAACAAATAGAGGAAAATAATGGATATACTAATCATCACTTATGACAAGATTAATGCCAAAGGTAATGTTGGGCAAAATATTAAAAATGATGATGAAATCAAACTTAAAAGCCATTTGTCTAAAAACAAGGGCTTCTTTGTTAAGAAATGTTGGAAAAAAGTCTTTTCAAGGATTGAGTAGGATTACAACTACATGAAGGGTGAAAACATAGTCAAAAGAGCCATTAAAGTGAGTGTACACTTTTTAAAATTGCATTTTTGTATGTTTGAAAAATCACAAGTGAGCATAATAATTTGAATTTTCATAATTCTTTTGGAATATTTTTCATTAATTACAAAGCTTACATGCTCAAAGCTTGAGACAAATCAAAAATGTTTTTGCATGTTCAAAGCATTCAAACCTTGAGAGTGGATAGTCCTTGTTTTTTTCCGATGCCTTTTTTTTCTACCAAATGTGCACCATTTCTTTTGAAAATTGGAAAGGATTTTAACATTGATGACTAGAAGGACAAAAGGACTTGATTTGATGAAAATTATTATTATAATCAATTTGAGCACATTTGGTTCAAAAGTGCTTTGACCCTGAAAATTATGGATGTTGAAAATGTGCTTTTGACAAAAGTTCATGTTTATGTGATAAAGGGCATGAATGTATAATGTACATGATATAAAATCAATTTGTAATCAAAATAAATTTTTATTTAAAATGCAATATTAAAGCAAATATTTGAAACACAAATTTTAAAGTTATAAATCAACATAGCAATGACATGTGTCATGTGCAGTCCTTGGAAAAGGACTTTTACCTTGGTGCCCTTGGTTCCCTTGACTATGTTTTCACCCTAAATGAAAATAAAACTTTGAAAATTTCCTACTTAAATTTATTGAAATAAAAAAAAATTTACAATATTGATTGAATTATCTAGTGGTCTTGCAAAGTATGATTGAACCTTCATTAGTTTTTAATTTGGTGACATATTATATGTAATTAAAAATAAATGGAATTACAAATGGTAATAAAAAGTACTAGACTTGATCTAACCCCATAATCCAAAAAAATTATTATAATATAGTTTGTTAATCTAAATATCAATTTTGAAACCAAATATGATTGATAATAATACATTTTTTTTGTAAATTTTGCATAAAGCCTTACATTACAATCAAATATACAACTTTGCTTTCAACCATGATCACAAATTGTGAACTATCTTAATTATTAAGTACACTCCAAAATCGTTTAAACTTGAAATCCAATACAAATTTTTAAAAATATTTTTGAAACATGCTTCAACACATGCGGCCTTTCAAATTGTGAAATATATGAAAGTTCACAATAAATTTGAAAACATTTTGTGAAGGCTTTAGTAATAAAAAAACATGTCCACATTTTAAAGCTCTAAGAAAACATAATTCAAAAAATATTTATGCATGTAAAAGGATTTTCACAACGTATTGAAATGATTCCAAGATTATAATTCATGAGTAAATGAATATCATATTCAAAAATATTTATTTATTTCATATACCTCTATACATTTCAAACTAAATAAAATACAATGTAAATTACATTCAACAAATCCTTTAGCTCCTTTTATTATGATTGCATCCCCGCTCCTTATTAACTCAATTCCTGCAATTCACATTCAATTTGAATTGAATTCACATCACCATGACTAATTCCCAAAAGTTGTTCATTCAAAACTTGCAAGTAATCCTTTCTCTTGAGTACCATTTGTTACATGGATGGTTAGTTGACCCCATCCTATCAATGGTCAAAAAAGAGGAGTGCACTTATATACATCTTCCTCTTTTTACAAACACAATTCCACATCCCATCCTCCCATATCAAAAATTTATAAATCCACCTACACCTAAATTTGATCCAATGACGATTAGGTTTTAACCATCATTTTGAATGAATGCAAACTTGAATTTCAGACCCAAACTCCCCCTTAAGACCAAACCACATGACCTTAACCCCCTTCAAAAGTCAAAACCCTACCCTAAGTCTATTACTTCCCCCATCACCTAACCTTGCTTTGAACTACCCTATAGTACCCTAGATTTTCATTGATGTGATTGATATAAAGCCCACCCATGACAAGGGCCAATAGCCATATGGTGAAGATGCTTTTATTTATTACTATCAACTATGGCATTTGTGTAAACCTTCATTTCATTTCATGATTTTCTTAGTTGTAAATGGTTTAATTATTGTGTCTAAATTTGCATGGTTCAAGTTGATTGAACAAATCTTGATTTTTTAATGATTTTATATCAAAATCATAAGAGCTTTGCTTCCTTTTGAAAGATTTCATCATTGGTGTAGGTGTAACTAGAAGTTATGTAGAAATTAAAGAATTTAATTAACCCCATTTATGATGGTTAAGAAGTTTCAATACTAACTTAATTTGCTTCTTATTAAGGGTTGAATGACATTTAGAATAACTAAGGTTACAACTACTTTAACATGTTTAAACACTTCATTAATTCAAAAACAGGTTTGGCACTTACTTAATGTAAAATAATGTGACAAGCTTAGTAAAAAAATAGTAGTTTTTTTCAAAACCATAATATGGATTGCACTAAAATTCTTAACAACTTTTGACTCATTATTTTTTATGGGGATCAAAATATAGAGTAAAAAAAAACTGCAATAAAGCCTAGGCCCTTTTCATCATGTGTGGTACATTTTAAAGGATTTTCATCCCATTAGTGTTTAAATTGAAGAAAAATCCTAGCATGTAAATCATATTTAAAATTCAATCGATGCATGACATATATTTGCTTGTAAAATGATGTGCATATTGTAGATTGGATTTATTCATTTAGTTGAAAGCCATGATTTTGCCATGTAAGTAAATATATCAAAGTATTACCTAATGATGTTCACAAAATTTCCATCAATAATAGAGGTATTTCCATAAATAAAATACAATTATTCTTGAGAAAACAACCATACATATCACCAAGAAATGACATACACACACAACTTTTGTAGTAAAATTTCATTACTTAAGAAAAATATGTTGACTTATGTCAACAACACAAAACATTTTCTAATGCACGTGTGTAAGTGTATTTCCTATTTGCATTAAGATAGGATGGTTCCCAATTTCATTTTGCTCTTTCTTTTCAAATTCAAAATGACTTTTTACAAATCAAAAAACTAGTATTCTTGTTGTATTGACACATGTAGGTGATCATCTAAAACTCCATAAGAGTTTTTCCTCTTTTTGTTTGTTTGCTATACCTTTATTTTTCCGTTTCAAAATTATTTGGATTAACATTATTGTCTAGTGTTTCAATGTGAAACAATTTTAAATTTGGTTGCAGTGCATGAACATTTTCTTTTATTGTACTCCATATTTTTTGCTTTCAAGAACTTGATGGTGAGATTTCCAATGGTATAGTAAAGGTCCAATCAAGAATACATGTGATAATAAACTCTACTTGAGGTTATTTAGACTACACATGGTAATTGGAAAAACACAAGAGTTGTTTAAAGTTCAAGGTTAATAAAGTACCTTCTCATGAAAAGGTGAAATATCATTTCTTCTAGAAGCTTGAAGAACTATATATGAACATTGGTTCAATCCAATGCAAACAACCTCAACAATTGAAATTGTGGAAAATGGAACAAATAAGATGAACTTATCTTTGTTCTATTTTTTTTTTAGATGCCTAAAAATGTTCATGGTGTAGGACCCATAACTTGTAATAATGTTTTCTCTAATCTAGTTGAACAACGTTCATAACACAACAAATAAGATATGAATATGCATTCAAAATTGCATTCCACAAGGTCACTTTATAAAAATTATGCAAGCACTATATAAAAATTCAAGACTAATTTGTTTTGAATTGCATTTAGACTAGTAGATTAATAAAGACCATGAAAAATGGACTAGATGAAATAGAGGCATTTCATTATATTTTTATTCTTTAGCATTAGACCAAAACCTTGTCATATTAAAAGGATAAATGTTTATTGCTCTTTAGGCTTTCATGCAATTATGTTGTGGATTGCAAATTTTTTATGTTTACATTTCAATTGTAATGTTTATACATGTATGCAAGGTCAAAATGTTTGAGGCATTGTTGGGTGGTTATCCATGATTTTTTTTAATGCCCTCTAGTCTGATTTTTGAGAAAATACAAAAATAAAATAAGGTTTGGTTCTAATTTTTTAAAATTTGGAAATGAAAGAACTTTGGAATCTAGGCTTTTTAAAAAGCCTCAAAGAATCAACGATTTCATGAAATAATTGTCAAAGAAATAGTTGTCCTTAAGAAGGTGATTGATTAGTTCTTAGATTTTTTTCAAGTTTTAATTTTTTTGACTTTAACCCTAATTCTATACTCTCAACCTTATAGAAAATTGACTTAGTTTTAAGAAAATATTTAGTATGATGAAGATGAACCTCCAAAATGAAATGATAATAAATGACACTACCTTCTAAATATTTAACCATATGAATGGGGTTTATAAATGATTATTGGGGGTTTATAATAGTTTTTCCAATTCTTCATTTGGAAAGGAACCTTATTTTTAGTTTTAAATTTGGTTTAATAAAACTTCCAATGTGTAATTGAAAATAATATTTTGGTTTTGTAGAACTTCTAGTGCCAAAGATTTCTCAAATAGAAAAACTTTTGGAGACCAAATTTTTAACTATATCAAGTTCAATCTTCACTAAACACAACAAATTTTTTAAAAATGTGCTTTATTTGTTGTATTCAATTAGTGTATAGATCCCAATAAAAATTAATTCATGTCATTAATCATGTGTAAGCAATCAAAATTGAAAATGCATCTAAAAAGTAGGGCTTTACTTTCACACTTCAAAATTGTTTACACCTAGATAAAATTAAAAAACTTAAACCTCTTTAACATAGGAGAATGGCTTGGTCCAAGTCCTAGTTTCAATAAGAGGTTGTAGATCCAATTTTGTGGTTTTAGGAAAATCATGAACCTTTAGTTTGTGTACTTTAAAAGAAATCATGGGCAATGACTTGGTTGAAGAACTTGCTCATTACCTTGAACTTGCCAACACTAGAGATGGGATTAATGGGATAAATTTAGTCATTCAATTTTTAGGAGGTTAATTTTCTTTACGATTTTCCAAACTTTTCATCTTTCAAAACCAAAGTTTTCAAGCATTGTTGAAAATTTCATTTCCCAATTTGGTAGTGCATTTAAAAATATTTGGAAATACATATTAAAGGTTTTTGCGAATGTTATTAACAAAGTTATTGTTTGTAACCAATCAACTTGCAAGTGCCATGGAATTGGTTGTTTGCAAATATATTAAAACTTCATGTAACTAAAAGGTTGAAACCATGTGGTTTTCAATAAATATGTTGTTTATATAACTAGTTTGTAACTAATGGTGTAAAAAAACAATGACATGGATGATTTGTTGTGATTTTTTTATTCAAATATATTACTTTAAACCCTTTGAATTGCATATGTGACCACTTCATGGTTGCATATGCAACTAATATCAACTAATGGTCCATAATAGTATTCATGTTTGGCTCCTTGCCTACTTACATTAGGGTAGGCTACTTATATACTTAAGCTACTTACCTACTTAGAGTAAGTTCCTACCTGCCTATTTTTTATATTTTTACCTACTTAGTTATGCACTTAGTTAACTTAGGTGGCCTAGGTTACCTAGCCTTAGGCTAAGTTAGGTGTCACATGGCATGGGCTAGGTTTAAGCTTAGCTTTGAGGTGCCACATGGCCTATGTTTAGATCTAGCTACCATGTGGCTTAAGTGGTCTAGGCCTAGATGCCATGTGGCCTAGCTTAGGTGGCACGTATGGTATGTTAGTCAGTAGGTTAATTTAATTAATAGGTAGTAAGTTAGATTAATAGATAGTAGGTTAAGGTAAATAGTAGTTGGTAGCTAGTACTTGAGGTAGGTTAGGAATGTAATTAAATAGTTGTTGGTATGTAATAGTTGTGATTAGGTTGTAATTAGGTTGCAATTAGAGTGTTTATCCCATATGCTTTTTCTTTCATTTCAATATAAGGAAGTGCACTAGAGAGATTGAAAAAATACATTTAAATGCAAATGCCATTTGGGATGAGTCAATCAAAGAGATTCAATGTCACTAAATTTGAAATGAAGTAAAGTTTTAAAGATGAAATAGGATTTCCCAAAAATGAAATAAGATTTTTTCAACTATGTTTGGCCTAGGTTTAGGTTTAGCTTAGGTGGCTTAAGGCTAAGTATATCTTAGGTGGCTTATATGCTATTGGGGCCTAGGTTTAACCTAGGTGGCTTAGGGTGAACCTTAACCTCGATGCCATGTGGCCTACCTTAACCTAGGTGGCCTAAGGTGAAGCTTAACCTCAATGCCATGTGGCCTTCCTTAACCTAGGTTACTTATCTCTAGGCCTAGCCTAGGTTTCATGTATGTTATTTAGATGTAGGACTAACATATATAACACATAAGCTACCTAGCTTGGGTTGCATGTCTATTAATGATTCATATGCATTTTGCCAATATTGCAATAAAAAACAGTTACACAATAATTGCAAGGGCAACCACCATATACTATATGACAATGGATGAACTTGTATAATATAATATGAAACATGTTATGTCACTTGCAATAGTAGTTAATTGTAACTTGTCGGTTACTACTAAGGAATTTTTAGTTGCAAATGTTGCCCACGACTAAAAGATAGTTGCAAAAACCAATTCTAAATCCATAACTTTCTTGTAATGAAAGTAGTTCAAACATAGGTTTGAAACCATGTGTTTGTGATCATAACATTTATTTGCAACATTGGTTGTAATTGTAAACTTGGTGTGAAAGTTTTACATGGTGCATTAGGTTTTGAAACTCAAATGTGCATTGAAACATTTGCATTCAAACAACATGAAACAAATTTGAAATATTTGAAATCTAAACCTTAAAAGGTCCAAATACAACCTTTAAAATTTCAATGTCCAAAACCCAAAAATTAAACTTTAAAACTTAAGCCTAAACAATACCAAACAAAAACCCTACAAACAAAACCCTACAATTTGAAGTTTAAACATGGAAACCTAAACTTAAAACTCCAACTCCTAAACACTTAAAACTTAAACTAGAAAAAGACCAAAGAAAAACCCCAAAATAAAAAACTCAAAACTCATACGCTATAACCCAATATAACCCATAAGCTATATAGCCATATAGTCCTTATTACCTTATATAGCCCCTTAAGCCTTCCTCATTCCCTGTATGACCCTCCTAGCATGGAATATTATTGGTGAGCAGCCTATGGGTGGAAAAGAAAATATTGTTAAAATTGATTTTGAGATCTCACGATGAGTTTTGTGAAATTGATATTTGAGGACTTTATGAATAATAAGCAACAAGGTGGGAACCACCAGGGCATCAGTTTAGGGAAAACTTTACTATCTCACTCCTCTTTCAACACCATCCTCATTAATTTTAAAGCCAATAGTAACTGGCCTATCATCGAACATTAGCTTATTATCATCGAACACTTTGGCAGATCTTTCTCAAATCTTCTCCATTTTGAGTGATTTAAAATGTTATAGGAGCGCCTTCTTGAGCTTTACAAATCATCTTTGAAATGCAAAGCCAAATGAGCAGCCTAAAAAGAGCAGTAAAGAAAAAACCATTTTTTGAATTGCAAAACACATTTTTTTTCATTTTTGAGCCCTCTTATTTCATCAGTGCATAACTTTCTCAATTTTTTATTCAAATTGAGTGATTTAAACTGCTCTGAAATAGTGAACTTAAGCTCTACAAATCATCTTGTAACTCTAAAGGCAACATAGTGATATTTAAGGATTTTTTTGAGGGGTTCGGAAATAGGCTATTAGCTGTTCAATGGAGAATTTTATGTAAAACCAACCCCCCCTTACTTCAGAGGGCTGTAACTTTCTTGTCCATTTTTGCCAATTTTTAGTGCGATAGATGCGCAAAGAGGAGGGCTCCATCTACTCTTTAAACACCATAAACAATTGGGCCCTCCTGCAAAAACGGCGAGAAACCGTTCCTGAAGTGTACTATGATCGACCTCTCTACCCTAGAGGCAATATTAGAACACACCAGAAAATAAGCAAATTAGCAGCTTCAGAATGCAACCTAGTTGGTTGAAGTAGAATATATTTTGAGGTCAATGCTTATTTCTAAAAGTGAAATTAGAGGATGTTGTAGAGCTATGGAGTTTATGGGTAGCTTTCACAAGGCCATGCAAGCAGCCTGGCAGATAGCGCCAATTTTTGGCTTGGAATAATGTTGGGCCATTCATAGCCCTACCATTTCGTGAAAAAGTCTTTACAACGTGCCTCAAATCTTTTCTTTGCCAAAGAAAGTGGGTTAAAGTGCTGGAATTCATTCTCTCAGGTCCTTTTCAGAGGCTTTTTCTCAAAGTATGGACTGGCAGGACCAAAGCTCTAGGATGTTAGAGTTATTTGTAAAGTCACCCTGTCTTCACCCTGTCTTTCACCCCCTGTCCCCTCTTTCAGTGGTATCTGCAAAGTAAGGAAATTTTTATTAAATCTCCGTAATGGAACACAACACAAAGGAAGAAGCGAAAAAAAACCCAAAAGACCAGGACTTAAGTCTGGAGTCCTCCTGGCACAATTGCCAATAGCAAGGAAGAACAGATCCACCTATGTCCAGTATCTAGATTAATGTATGTGCTGCTGTCTCTCACATCTAAAATACAAATTAACTTGCACCAATAAACATGAAATCTTGGACAATGTCAAGTGAGGAGGATTCATCAAATGTCACCACATGGATTATTGTGACTAAGTAATCAAAATAAATCATATTTTTGTACTGCCCCTTTGGGAGAGAGCACTTCGTACACAAGTCCAAACTAAATTTCACGTTTGAATCCTTGTCTAATAAAGGTTGAACTTCATCCACATTATTGATTAAAATCCATTATACCTCGCCGGTGGATGCACTCTAAAGAAAGGAGATGTGAGAACAGAAAGAAAGTGGGTATGAAAGGAATGGAAGTAAGGTTGACAATAGAAAATGTGACAGCTCTCAATTGTGTTAATTAAGGGGTCAGGAACACCTCGCTAAGTTCCCATTGTCTCGATGTTATGTACCATAACAGCTTGTAGTCGGGTTTAGGGTTTTGTCTGGAGCTTGATGGGGCAACTGAGTTTTCTGTGCAAGAATCATGGGTTAATAAACAATTGAAAATTTAATGGAAGGGCACACTTGATCCAAGCAAGTTGTTGTGCAAGCATGTACCAAGTCCATTTTTGGCTCTTCATTTAACCAGAATCTGTGGAGCTGGGATTTCTCCCCAACTCTTGTGGAGATATATTCCTCAATCCTTTCTAGGGTGTTTGTTGAAGAGGCATCCCTTACAATCTGGGGAAAGGAATAATTTGTTCTCTTTCATACAAAAAGAAGAAGAGAGATTCAATTTCTGTGCACATGGGTCCCTTGCCATTGATGAAACATCAAAGTTAAAATAGCCTTCTTTTTACATGTATAGACTATTAGGGTTACCACTTGCTCTAGTTCCAGACCTGAGTCTGCAATTTGAGGATTCATTTCCCACTTGCTTTCCTACAACTCAGAGACCTAGCCTACCCCAGTATGTTAATGAATAATTTTTTTGGAGGAATCTTTCCTAAATTAAGTACAATAATAGGTAACATTTCAAGAGTGAATAAAGGTGCAAAATACACTAGGGCTTTGCTATGATATTTGTATTGCTTTTTTAATATTTTAATTATGATGGCACTTCATGTTACATTCTATTACCTATTCAAAAAGCTAGGTTGTATGTTTTGTCAAGTTGAGATCTCTTAACCCATGGGATCTCCCAAAATATGGGGCTCTTGGTACCATTGAAAAGCCGTTGATTGAGTGGTGGTGGTGCATTGAGATGATTCTGTAATGTTTAAACTTTGCATCCAAAAGTTACTGAATTTTGAATACTTTTTTTTTGGGGTTGCAAACTCAATAAACTCAAAAATCCCTTTCAATAGAAACTGAATTCCACACAATGGGAGGTAATTTTAGTTATAAATTGATGAATTTACTTTGTAGAAGTTATCTTACAATATGTGCTCTAAGACAAGCATGTCACACTAACTTATATCTAGAATACAACCACTAACTTATATTATTACCAAAAAAATAATTGCAATGAAACCAAAAATTGCACAAGAAGATAATAAAACAAACACCGAACAAATTTAAAATACATTCGTGAAATAAATGAAATATAAAATCATTTGCCTCATTTTGCTTACTCCAAGAGCTTTAAGTTATAGCCTCTTAACCCCTGAAATCCTAAACCCCTCTTACAACCATTTTATCTCTATTTGAACGATTACTTAAAAATTTGGTCCAATCTAGTCATCTATGAATGGGATTACAAATTCAACAATTGGATTCAAAGATTACAAATTAATCTCTTTGATAAAAAATTCAATAAAAACAAAACAAAAGATGATGAGAAAACTTGGGCTCATACATGAAATTTGGTTGGGTGTTGCCCCCGGTGGGATGTGAAGTTTCAATGGTCAAAAAAAGATATTTCACACAACATTGATGCATGCATCCTAATATGTCACTCACAATGGTGAGGCTACGTATTTTTTGAAAAACCATTCAAGCCAAAGTGTGGTTCTTAAAGTAAGAATGAAGCTCTTGCAATTTTTGGATTGTGAATGTGAGGATCTTAAAAAATGGGTGGCAACTTCAAAGGCATCTCAGTGATAGAATGCAGCTCATAAATGAGTTTCTAGAGTCAACTCTCTACTATTCACCTATGATACCCACCAACTTCATTGGTGTAATCCCAAGTGTGGATAGTCGAGTTTACTTTAGAGGCTCAATGCATGCATGCACTTCCTTATCAAAACCTCACCTAAATCCATATGAAAATTTTGAGTTAGATTAGAACATCTTAAAGCTCCCATAAAATACCATAAAGCCCCCTTTAAAAACCTGAAAAATGACTAAATTATCATCACCCACATCCATTTGACATTCCAAAGTAAACCATTTTTTTTGGGCTCATTCCTTGAGGGGTTAAGCTAATTCTAGATTGCTAATAATTATAAAATGTGTGCTCGGAGATCAACTATTTCTGACCATAAGGTCCAAACTAGTTCTCGCTTAAGGTGTTGTAGATCCAAGTCAATGCAGAGATAGTCCTTGCCTAAAGGGCCCAACAAAGTGCTAACAAATTGGTAGAAACTTTTGAAGGAGACTACTCTCCACCTTCCCTATAGGATGTCGTCATGGCCTCCCATAACCATGTTTTGTTTTCTTGCATGTTGGTCATATTTTCCCTGGTGATAGGTTTTTGGACCTTCATCCCTTTTCTGTTCCAAAAGGGGGAAAGAAAGTATTAAAGAAGACCTCTTTGCTGGGTCACCAACATTCAATGACCCAAAATCATTTGAAAACAGAAATAAAAAAAATTGACATTTGAGGTGTTTCTTTTTGTTGGGCGGGGTGTGCTTCGTGTAATAGGTCATGATCACACCCCTCGAGTTTCATGCTTAAATCTATCATCGTCATCATAGTTCATTTGACAATCCAAGAAGGCATTAAAATAATTATAATGGTCATAGGATAGTCCGTAAGATAACTAATGTATCACATAGATTGTAGTTCATGGATGAAATTCATTCGCAAACATTCATCCCTCATAAGAGAGGTGCGACTATATATGTAATACAACTAATTACTTTCAATCCGCTCAAAATTGTCATAAGGATAAAATACTCATGTAAGTGTACAAACTACTAGCATGGTTAAGTAGGTTATGACAAACTTATCAAGTTTATCCCTAAACAAAATCCCAACCACACAAAAAAAGAAAATATGAACTAAAGAATGAAGTTTGAAATACATGTATTGAAGCAAATTTTGTTCATAATTGACATGCAAATGACACTTTGAACAACTTAATCATAATGCTCTTTTGGTGCATAACAAACGAATGGTCTATTTGTTTGGTTTGTTTTGTTTTTTTTTTCTTCCTAAGATCATGGTTTGAATTGTACATTTGATGTTTATGGCGTGTATTGTCAATATGGTCATGAACTTTACAATCTAAAATCAAACCACTTTGTTGGTACATATTTGGTTCAAGTAATTGTACACCATCTTCTAAGACAGAAAAATCAATAACAAAGAAAATCTTTATCAACCAAGTTACCTTCAAGATTATAGATCAAGTTTGGCTACATTAATTGCCACAAATGACATACATGGATGATGGACACCAACATCAATTGTTGAATATTTGTAAACAATTTATGATTGAGTATTTGAAAAAAGTTATATGATAATTCTAGACGGTTTAGCTTGTTGTTTATTGATGTAATTTATTTGTTGGTTGCCATTTTCTTAATCCTTATTTGAAAAGTTGTTAAAAAGGTTCACTTGATGATGAGCTTGTGGAAGGCTTCATGGAAAGTTCCTAGTTTCCAGATAAGTATAATAAGTACATGTTACATGGCCCATTATCCTCAATTTACTCAACACCATTAGTCTTGTTAACTTATGTCATGTTCGTACATTTTCATGTCATGAATATTTATCTTACATATTTTGTGTCCTTATTCATTGTAATTTATCATAACCTTTGTGCATATCATGCTAATCTTTATATTTGTTATAGTTTTTGTTGGTACGACAATGCAACATTTCACAACGGTACAAACTTTAAGGTGCATTCACACTTGATGTTAGGGACTCTAGTGTTGAGTCGCTTATCATCACACTAGTCATTTAAGATTTAAACTTACTTATTATGAAAATTTTATGTTAAACTAACATTCACTTAACATTAAGCTATCGCCCATTTAACATTGAGTGCCACCTAAATTTAACATTGATTTAATATCAAGTGTGAATGCACCATTAGACCAATTGGACAATCAACAATGTCATTCATTGACCATCATCATGGTGAATGATTTTGACAAAACAATTTCTTGATTTGACAAAATTCCTTCTTGTGTGAAACAAGTTGGACCTACATCATATATAGTTCATCCTTTTCGGTGAATTCTAAAACAACCTTCACTTGATTAAATCAATTTAAACCAAAATATTTAAATAAAAATTGAACATTGATTTCAAGATTTCAAATAAATGAATTATTTCATATATTGAAAAACCTATGATTCGAATGAAATGTACATTGATTTTAATTTAATGACCTGAAAAAGATTTGAGAATTTCATCAACAATATTAAAATATTCATTATTCAATGCAATAAGTTTCACTGTAATTGTAACCTCCTATTGTTTTGCTTCGTGCTACTGGCGATGGCTTTAGGTCTTAGGTTTTGTGTATTCTCCTCTTATGGCTCCCCATTTGTGCATTCTGCACTTTGGGGTGTGCTCTCTTGTTTGGACTCCTGTTTTTTCTTTTTTTCTCCCTCTTGTTCCATTGCTGGGTGACTTTCCTTTATTTATTTATTTATTTATTCCTACAAACAAAAACATGAACAAGGATGAAAAATAGGAAGGCCCCAACTGAAAATCTAACCTGCTTCTCATCATTAATGTTAATATATATTAATGACTCGTTCATGATCAATTCCAAGTTGCATCAAATGAAGGCTAATTTTTCATGATTGAACTAGGCTACACGACAACAAAAACATTAATTGTTTCACCAGGACCCCATGGCAGTGGAAAAAAATGTGAACAAGACGACAACAAAGCATTAATATTCACATTCACTCCTTGGGAGTTAGGAGACGTGTGTTCACGAACATAGAAAAATATTGACATCCTTACTACTATCAAATTATAGTACTCTCAAAGTCTCAAGTTATATTCAACACTTAAAATGTTAAAGAAACAACATATTTGACCTTGTTGAGGGTATTTAATATTTATCCATGTTGGGCAGGTATATATATGGTTTGGCAAGGTAGAACCGACAGTTTTCGTTTTTGGTTAGTAAGAAGCTACTCAAAATTTGGCCTGATTTTTGGAGCTCATTCCAGAACTGGAATCACAAGCCCTTTTAGAACCGGACCCCAAACTGGGTATGGGTTCTATTTATGTATGGAACTCAAACCAAGAGTTAACTGTTGGTCCGGGTTACCCAGAAGTGAACCGAAATCAGATGTGACTCTGGATTTTTTTTAAGGAACCAAACTTGGAAGTAGATTTTTTTTTTTAATAATTGAAGGCGAAGGTTCATTTTAAAAGTAAAGAACCATACAACATTGCTATTTACCATTTTAATCTATACCCTGGTGATGCAAACATAGATATATTCTTAAGAATTGCAATGTTTAAATCGATAAGCAATCCTGCACCAATACCAACTACTGTAGGAAAAACACATATATCTGTTAACCTGAGGGTATTGAGCAGTGTTGGCCGGTCCTTACTCTTCAAGAAATCTTGAATCCCAGTTCCAACTTTTTTTAAAATGTTTTTTTGAAGGAATCCCTGATTTTTTGGTTCAAGGATTGAATTTTTTTTGATAAAACCTCTGGTCCAGTTCTGGACCTGGTTCTTCAGGTTTCAAGACCCCCCAATTCCAGGTTCTTTAAGAAAACATTCCCACACAAGTTTTGCTTCCAAAACCAGATGCGGTTCTACATACATAGCCCAAAATTTATTTATTTTCTCAGACTAAAGGAGCATTCACACCTGGTGCTAAGGACTCCAGTGTTGAGTCCCCCTAACACCATGCTAGTCATTTCGGACTTACACCTACTTACCATGAATGTTTTATGTTAAGTTAACATTCACTTAACATTAAATTATCACCCATTTAACATTGGGTGCCACCTAGGATGTCACCTAGATTTTCAATTAAACATTTACTTAATATCAAGTGTGAATGCACCAAACAATGACAACAAATTGTCTAACCCAATAAAAAAAGAGCTTTAGAAATTAAGAATTTAATTAAAATAAAGAACTGGAACTTGCATAAAACAAGTCTTGGGGCTGGTTTTGGTTCTAGCTATATGCTGGTTTTAGTTTCAGTTTTTGGTTGGTTCTTGGTTTTGCTTTCAATTTTGAATTATTTCCAAAATTTAGAATGAATGGTTTATAATTGAATTGAGAATGAAAAGAAAAATTGAACAAAAATCAAAAGTGGCCAACGTTAGTATTGAGCAATTAGGAGGTTTTTTTTTCCAATGTTAGGTAATTTTTTATTTCTTGGAGAACCTTGGGGGTTGGTTCTCTCTTATTAATTTTTTTGGAAGAAAATGTGGGTGAAGTTTTAGATTTGTTAATAAAAAATCATGAACCTTTGGTTTAGGTTAATGTTCTTTTTCCAAACATTGGGGGGTCTTAGGTATCAAGGTTTAAATTTTTTTACAAGGGCTAGTTTAGGTTGTGTGGTTAGGGTTTAGGGATTAAATTCTCAAAACAAAAGAAATTGATCATGGCAATTACAAGGCAAGTACTTGCAAGAAATTATGTCTGATTGTATTTGGAAACAATGAAACCACATTTAATTTGCAACAACTATTTGTTTAATGTCTACTCACTACTCACATATCCAACAATATGTTTCTTCAAAAATACGTTTTTGAGCATTTGACATTGGACAAATCATCGAACAAATGATGAATTTGGATGAAACAACATATGGCTTCAACATTATAGATTACAAATGACAAAAATTCTCAACAATGCACATGACAAATAAAAACAAAATGGACTTAACAAACCTCCAAAATAGCAGCTCCAATAGAATCATGATTGACCCACAAAATAAATAAAATAATTAAGACATAAATCTAACCTTTGTTGCATTTGCAAAACAAAACAACATTGATCTCCTAAAGCCTTACACATGATTGTTTTTTTGATAGACAACAATTGTAACATATGAATGACAAAACGAACA
>Ga0209611_10007324_pt1 | contig 17720 bp, 14 predicted proteins | sample S1TSphgellanicum_3_FD_187693 | JGI IMG/M metagenome (GOLD analysis project Ga0209611, IMG submission 187693) | Host-associated microbial communities from peat moss isolated from Minnesota, USA - S1T2_Fc - Sphagnum magellanicum MG (SPAdes) (version 2) | ecosystem: Host-associated > Plants > Peat...
AAAGGACACGACCTTTGAGACTGTGAAACCTATATTCGACACAAATTATTTCGGTGTCAAAAATGTCACAAAAGCTCTACTTCCTCTTCTACGTGATGATACACCTGGTGGTGCTCGAGTCATTGTTATGGCATCTAGGGCTGGCCAACTCAAGGTAACGTGCTTGGGTATCCTTGTTCCACAACAACCCTTCAATGATCCTCTTTTGTGCACTTGAATGAAATCTCTAGCTCTTTTCCGAATGGATAGGTCTAGAGGGAGAATTAAGCTTTCTAAATTTGGGATCCCATGTCTAGGTAGAATCTAAAAAACATTGTGGATTCTTATGGATTATTAGAATGTGAAAAATTACCATCAATTGAGTCAAACATCCATGCCATTCTAAGCAAACCAATAAGCAAGAAAAGTCCTATTGATGGAAGTCATGGAGTGAAGCAGATTGTTTGATTCACATTTTCTGACTAGAGGTTGACCCCACATCCAGCAATGTGCATTTTCTGATTATGTTTTATGTATGTGGTTGTGTGTGTGCCAAACTTCAGTACCTACAAAACAAGGATTATGTTAAAACTTTCTCTGATAGGGAGCACCTTACGGAAGAGTCTGTTGACAATTTTGCAAATCACTACTTGAAGGACATTGTAAATGGGTCTCTCAAAGAAGGGGATTGGGTTGACATAAGTTCATTCCCAGGGCGAAACTTGGGAAGGCCAATTGAGACCTATGCAGTTTCCAAAGGTGCAGCCATTGCTTTTGTGAGTGCCCTACATAACACTTTTTTTTCCCAACCTGGAAGTGGAAAAAAGATCAATGCTTTTAGCTACTGCCCCGGTTATGTCTCCACAGATACCAATAACAACAGCGGAGGGAATAGTGTTGAAGTAGGTGCTGATACCGCAGTATGGTTAGCACTCCATTCTCCAGAAGGAGGTTCTGGAAAATTTTGGGCTGAGAGAAAAGTAGTTGATTTTTAATGTTGATGTTGTTCTGCAGTCTTACTTCTCTAGAATCCCATCTCCTACAATTTTCCCAACTCTATTCAAGAGTTGCAAATGCATTTTAAACTGGTACACAATTTCAGACATAAAGTACCTAGAGGGTTGATATTCCCATAGATTCCATATATCTTTTTATTGCATGAACTCTAGTTAGGTTCCTGTATAATTCAGTGATTCCTAAATCTCACCCTTTGCAATTTACATGTGACCCTCCCATGTGAGTTGTGCCTAAGTTGTCTTTACTCTGAAATTGACACCTATAGTTGAAAAAATATATGAGGATTGGGAGACCAGCCAAGAAACCTCATGTTGCAACCATCCCACCACTCAAATTTGAGTTACAATACTGATGGTCTCTAATAAGCAGGAATAGGGCTTTTCTTATTACCCACACCAACTTTGGCTAAGTTCTTTGTTTGAGGTTCCCATGCATATTTTGGACTCCACCATCTCTTCCCCTATTCAACTATCCCAACCATTCAATTTTAAATAAGTTGCATAAAATCATCATAGGTGGAAAATGAAGTTTTATCATTGACATTGGCCAAGGTCTTCAAATGCTTCCTTCTGTGGAAATAATGAAATTGACATGCACAATTCAACACATGCAATTTTGGATGTTTCTTCTTAAATAAGACCCCTTCAAACTTCTAACATGAAAATTACATATCTTGATCACTGTACTTCTTAGCATAGTTGTGGCTTCAACAAAAAGTTCAACTATTCCCTAGGTCACAACCTTAAATTCAAAATAGAGGTCTATTAATGACTCCCAATGTTTTATTTGTTTATTCAGTAAAGAGGATTGTAAGAACCTTTGATTGAAGGGTGGCACCATCGATACTAAAGGTATGAATCATGTGACTAGACAAAAGAAACAATGTCATTTGCAACTTTCTTGTGCGAACTTGTGCACCTCCTAGGATCAATATAATGAAATTGTTTCTTAGAATCTGGTCACATGATTCATACCTTCAACTTTCTGGTGTGAAGTTGTGTACCTAGATCTAGAGCGAAAATCCCTTGCAGGTAACAAGCAACACATCTAGTTCCAATTACAAGTCAATTGCATAGGCACAATTGAACTAGTTTTTAGAGATGAGAGGCCACATTGGGTGAGGTTTTGAATGCACATAAGAAGAAAATAAAGTTGTCTAAAATTTAGACAGATCTCATAAACAATTTCAAATTCAAATCACTTAGCCATGTCACATAGTTTCATCATCTCTCCTAATTCTGTTTCAACATGCCATAAAGGATGGAATCATTATGCAATGAACCTATTGTTTCCATCAAATAGATATTCAAAATCCATTGTCATTTTACAATCAAATTACCATAATCTCTTGTGATTTTGTTTGAACCCATCAACTCTCCTTTTTTTTTTTGAACCTATCAACTCTTATACCCCTAAACTTTTATAATTTTGTGTTTGAACTTGCCATAAAGAGCAGAGCCATTATGTTATGATCAGCTTGTTACAAATAGGAGACAATAGCCCTAAGGGTGAAAAGACAATTGGAATAGCTTTTAGATGGCAAACCTTTTGTTTTTCTTCTTAATGAAGCAAGGCACTTAACCCAGCAAATCATGATTGCTTGGCTACTCTAAAATGCATGCAGTTGCCTCTGGACCTCTGAACCCACAAGAGTGCCCAAACAAACGAAGTATTGAACTTTCCTCCCCTTCCCTATCAAAGGGTTCTGCCAAAGCATGTTCACCAAGCTCACCTTTACAACTTGGCTAATTATGTCTTGGACTTTGCAAATTGCCAAAGTGTGGAGCACTTTCCACAAAGGTTATATCCACAAAACCATTGAATTCCCAAAGCTTAACTAGAAGTGTTCCAAAAAGATGATCACATTTAATGATAGCAAAAACCAACTTGTTAACGTTCAAAGCATTTGAGATCAAAGCTTACAGAAAAAAGCTAGTAAGCTTACAATCAATGAAAACCAGCCATTTCCATTCACCTCATTAAGCATGACTCTGGTGTATTAGGAAGTGTAAAAATCACACTAGAAAAGATCTATTCATATGCATTCAACTACCTAATCACTACAAAGCATAGAAAGTTGGAAATCAAGCAAAGTTAGAAAAACCCTCAATTGCAAACGAAACAAGTTGTTACATTTGTGATGTTATGCTAATCAAATGTAGAAGAGTTTTTCAACTGCTAGCCATCACTAGATCTAATAGTAATGTTGCACTTTTGCTGACATTCACATGTTACATAAACCATCTCACACTGGTGAGTCTTTGGATCTCCATCCCCAAGTTTGTTTTTCACAATTGAATCCATTCTCATATTCTCCAACAAACTTCCAAGCTTAAACTTGTGAGAGAGAACTTCTACAAAGCTCCAAACACTACTCCAAAACCTCTACTAAAGCTAGAGGTTGTGTAATAATGTTTGAAGTTTTCATACCTTGTAGAACTACACTGTGAGCACAGTATATTTTGAGCTAGTGTTCAAGCTAAGTGAGTATCAAAAGTTTGTAGAACTATTCTACAAACCTTGAGAGAACTTGATAGAGAGAGAAGAAAAGAGGTAGCAATCATGATGGCAGTTACAAAAATTGTGGATTACAAAAAACTATGACTTAGTCGTGCAGTTGACTAGGTCTTAGAAAGTTCCAGATGTCCTGAAGCTGATCAAGGGGAACATTAAGGACTACTGCACCATTGCTAGTGGGGGATGAGCAATCCAACAGTCAACCTCTTTGTGTTGCATGGCAAAAAACAACTTGAGCATGTGGAGCAAATGAAAGCCACTTCAGAGGAATGGGGATTCTTCCAAGTATGTTCGTAGCTATTTGAAAATGCAACTAGAAGGTGAATTGTGTTGTCACCTTCACTAGGAATTCAATCAATTGGCAAGTGAGATGGAAGTTATGTAAGGGATAGCAAAAACACTGAGTGGTGCATCAATGTGAATAAATGCAAATACCAATGAATGAAAAATGCACTCTTTCTTGTGTATCACATGCCTTTGGTGTAACCAAATTGGCTTGAATTTGCAAACTCCTTGCCTATGTTTGTTAGTGTATAGACAAGTCCTTTCAACTTGTTGGCATCATAGGTTTCACATTCCACAACTCTGCACAGATTTAGCTTTGAGAAAAAAGTTGTTACAACACATAAATTGTGGCTCTCAGCATCACTTTATGAACTCTGAAAAAATGTTGCAAAAAGTTTGATATAACTTTGGTATAACTTTGCCTCAACTAGGATATGTTATATCTTACCCATGATGGATATACCTTCAACTGGCCGCTAGGTTAAACAGGTCTCCCCAATTAAGCATTTGTCCCTAAGGCCTTCTAGGCCGGAGATGTGCAATTTGGAAATGTGCAACTTAGTTGATCCGGTTACACCCAACATGTTTTTCCTAGGCCTAATTTCATGTCTCTCAAATGGCTCATATCTTCCACTGACTCTCTTACACTCCACAAAATCATCTTCACATAATAAAAAATTCAATGAGTGGTTAATCATGTCTCTCCCTCACTAGCTTATCTGAAATGCAACAAAATTTGGGGTTAAGGACCTAACACAATCTAACATTCAGTAGTCTTCACTCTATGCCCTAGCCACGATTATGTATTCAATCTAAGAGATAGATTCAAAGAGAATTGCCCCAACTATCACTCTTATGGTTTGATTTTAACAAGGAACTAGAAGTTGGAAAGAGCAGAACGACTCATATGTTATGGGCAAAGGCATAATTCTTTTTGGATGTCTTGAAGCACAATTTGCAACCTTCTGAAATCATATGACACATCTCTACCTTGTAATTTTGTGTCCCTACTAAAAATTGCAACAAAAGTAAAGTCATAAACATTTTTAGGAAAAAATGACTTCCTTGGTCCATTAATAGGTCCTTTTCCTTTACTTCAAGTAAAAAAAATTGACTGACCTTAATCACAAATCAGAATCTATAGAGAGCATTCTTGTCCTCTTCCCTTTCTGACGATAATCAAAAAATGATGTGGACCATCTAAAATGTCAACCATCTTACACTTGGAAGGCCCAGGATAATTTGCAAACAAGTAGTCTATGCTAGTAATTCATCAATCATTTGACAACAAACATCACGAAATTAATAGGTATAATTTTGGCAAATGAAACATAAGTTATTGTACCTTAACTATCTTACATCCCTTTTTGCAGCATTATTCTTGAAATGATCTCGCACAGGCTGCAACCAAAGTCCATTAAAAAAATAAGATTATTTAGCCTCCAAGAAAGGAATTACCACAAGTCATTATCCTAGAAAGGTAAGGAGAGATATGGACAATTACCTATAGAAACTTGTTAAAAGAATTTGATAAAACAGGCTACAAATCACTAGCTTGCAAAAGTCCTTCCATATAATTTTTGTGCAGTTCCTTTATTGTCATGTACGCTTTGTGGGCAAATTTGACAATTTGAGCAATTCTAACAACTATCAAAATGGACACAAAGGGTCTATAATTTAGAGGTACAAATTCTAAAAGTAATTCCTTAAGACATCATCCTAAGCAAATGATGACACCGTTACACTTTCATGCACAAATTAGAAAAATGCAAAACATGTTATTGTTAATCTATGGATACATGAGGGTCCATTGTCCCTCGATGGGCTCTACATGACCCATTTCCCTATCTGCTAGGAAAATTGAAGGAAGGACATACTTGCTGCCCCCATTATTTTCTCTCCTTTAAACTTCAAATTCCTAGAACCATGGCATTACAATATATGGGTCATACTAAAGACATAGGTTCCCCTTGATAACCTATGGTGGAGAATATGCTTATTTGATCTTCAAGTGCACATCATGCTACATGTACAAGAACCATCAGAGTAAGATGATAACAAATTAGGGTCAGCTGCATGTTCTTGTGCTTTGTATTTGGATGTATATATGCATAGATGTATATGAGAGATCATAAAGGATTCCACAACAAATCACTTTGAAGGTAACCCATACATGTGTTAATTCGAGCCAAACCAAAGCAAACATACAAGAATGAATGTGATCATAATCTTGCATTGTGAATGTCACTCACATCATATCAGACCATCACCTTTGCCAACACTCCTCATTGGCTTCATCAGTGCTTAATAATAGATGTTGATAAATATATAATAATCCACTCAAAAAATAGGCTAAACAATTGTACAAAAATTTACATCCTAAGTTCCTGTTACAAATGCAAAAGCAAATGGCAAGACTCAATCAAGATGTTAGCTACCACTTTAAGAGGCATAACTAATCATAGAATGGACAAAGAAACATATGTTGTCATGACCTATTGAGAACTTCTTGTTCTTTCATTTGCATGTCCACATGAATAGAGTTGAGAGATGACCCCATAATAACATTATAGAGATTCTAGATCTAACAACATTTTAACAAAGACAAAAGCCTGAGGAGTGGTCTAAACAAGTTCAACGAAAGTTTAGTGGGATAACTAACTAGCTATTCTAACGAGTCTTTTTCTTTGGTCAAAAAATTGCCAAAAGGCTACATTGATTCAATTTTTTGATTCAATGTATTGCATGTGTCATTACCTAATGTCAATTTGCCATATTTATGTAGTATATGCAAGCCTGTCTAATCTAGGCGGGCGCCTATATTACCTAAATTAGCTTGATTTAGTCGCATCAAAAGACTTTAATTTAGGCGGTGTGTTAATATAAGCTTTATTAAGTGTTTAGAGTGCCGATCAGGGTGATCGCTGATCATGATGGAGATGGGCAGGGCATTATTATATGTAAGTAATAAGAGTTGACAATTGAAAGTGGCAGCACAAAGCGGGTGGTGGGTACCTGTTTGCAATAAATGTTTACACTTTCTCAAACCAAGGATATAATCAGCTCCATGATTTCATGTTTTTCCAGCTACAACCTCCGAAAAGACGCCCATTGACATCACTAACACGGAATTTCATGACACCCATCGCCTTAAAGTCGCCACTTCTCCAGTGAATCAACTGTAGCTCAATAGCGTCAAGTTGAAATCCCAGCTGCTTTTTTGATCACCAACGTTGCAATCTGTTGTGAATCCTCATCTAGATCTCTAGAAGATGCTATAACCGCCTGTAGGCACCAAGTCAACTGTCCAGCTCTCAGTGGCAATCTTGAAGGTCAGTTATCAAAAGGAAAACTCTCAAGAATTTCACAGGCTGCAATTGTAAATTCTTCCTACAATTGTAGACAGCTCCTAGTTTTGCCAAAATACTGGACCAAGAGGAGGATCAGGAACCAGTTACCAGACCAAGAATTGGATTCGGAACAAGCCTAGTGTTGGTTTTCAGCCAGGTTTGGGTCTGCGTCTGGATCCAGGACTAAGAACCCGACCTAGAAGTCTGCATGGACCCAATTGCTCAATGAATGCAAATCAGGGCTTGAACTGCTCAATGAACATCCACTGCTTGGCCTGCAGCACGCCCTCCAACCCGAAGTCCGACAAGCTCTTACGAAATGCATCCTTTTCCCAACGCAGAATCGAAAAGTCAGATTCAACCGTGCTGGTCCCAGGAAACAGGGTCGCTATCACACCATAGAACTCCATCAGGTTTGGGAATCGACGACCAAGTAGACTCCACCCATCCTTGAAGGCTGATTGACTAGACAACGCATTGATGCTCTGCTTGAGGACTTGTTCAGTCCGGTAAGCATGGAGTAGCTGCTTATGCTCGTCGGCAATAGTGTCGATATGCTCACTCGAATAACGTTGCTCCAATCGATAGCTGTAACGGCGCATCTTACGAATAAACTCAATAGCAGATAGTTTGATGAACTTGTGCGGTAACATTAATGGGAATGACGATGGATCGGCCAGCGAGTTGTTGTTTTCATCGCGATAAGTAGATGGCTCGGAGATACGATTACAAGCAGTGACATAAACAGAAGCGATGTCGTTGAAGAGCTCGTTTTGTTGGCCTTCATTGGCTTTGTCAACAATAGAATCAACCCAAGAAGCTAGGCCGCTGATGAACTCACGGACAGAAAACAATGGAACTGCATAGCAACCACTGATGACGTGACTCGATGTGTTGAGATTTGCAATCGCTTCAGCAATGAGCGGCCCAGTGACACCAACATCCTCCATGAGAGAGGCGACGAGACCAACCAGGGCAGTTTGCTGTTGATCCAACAACGTTGTTAATCCCTGAATCATGCGAAACGTGATTGCTGTCCTAGAGGTAAAGTGGTGCATGGCAAGGAGAGACACCCACCATAGGTGAGGTGGAGCGGAAGGTGGCTGCTTAGACTCGACATGCGCAAGCAACTATGGCCAATGAATCTTGAACCACTTAATGACCTTCTCTGTGGATAGCCAGCGATTGACTACACGAGGGCACGTTGTCTTCATATTCGTAATTAGATTCAACTGTCGTGTCAAGTGGGTGATAAATCCAGTCATGACAGTAAAAAAACGTTCTTTCACGATGGTGTCCATGATGTGTTCCATAACGAGATCTAATTGATGCGTTCCACACCAAACTCGAGTAAGAGGGCATTCATTGTGCATCGCGTTGCTAAGGCGAGTGACAACACCAAAAACACGACCAGTCATGTTGCGGGCTCCATCAGAAGACACACCAAGTAGATGAACCTTCCAACCGGGGCGAAGAACGTCCAAGAAAGATACAACCATCTGGAACATGACCTCGCCAGTGTGCTAATCGAACATTGGAAGTGCAACAGCATGCAGGTTAACAATGTTATAGAAGGTCGGCATGAAGATTCGAAAGCGCACATTGAGATACGATGTGCTTTGATGAGTTGCAGAATCCAACGTAATTGAAAATGCCCATGCACGGCTCAGATGGCGAACAATGCGTTGCAAGTTGACAACACACACAACTCTGATGTAGTTGGCGACATCATGGTGAGAGCAAGCACGCAAAACAAGGTTGTGCAACACATCGTACATGTAGCTCAATATGTTGGACGCCAACCGAAAAGATGCGCCGCATGACACGTATCGGACAGATAACTGGAATTCAGTAGTTTTCGACTTCGGGATAATGATCAAGTAAGAATAACTTGCATTGCTCTCCTCCTCCTCCTCCTCCTGATCCACGCACTGAAATAATGATAACGCTCGCTCTTTTGCCAATGCTGCCTTTTGAATACGTGGGCGAAGTACAGCATCGCGTTCAGCGTCACTGCCGAATGTAGGATCATTCTCCTCCGCATCACTGTCCGCATCGCTATCGACAATGTTAGCAGGGTCAAACATCATGCCACGTATGATCACGTCCACGATGTCCTTATCGATGTCGAATACGATTTGACGCTTAGCGCCAAGAGATGAAGACGAGAAGTGTGCCTTAATAGAATTTCTGAATGCAATCGGGACATCGTCAAAGAATGCTTAGCGATCAACAATCGAATCGACCCACTTGTACTCGGCCCATTTTGTTGGGTGCTGGCCGCTAACATGACTTTCAATGTTGTCGTAGTGAAAGGGGCGCATCCATCCCTGAACAACAATCGAAGCCTGGCGCTTCGTGCCAACCTTCTCCTCGCGGCCAAAAGCAATACAGAAACGGCATTGTAGTCCAGTGACCTGCGGCCCACCATTCGCCGCTCTGGTGGACACCTTCAAACCCAAGCGGACATCGTTGTCCTTCACATACTCAGAAGCACGATTAGAACCCATGAAATGGAGTAGAATGATGTAGAACAACAAGCAATGGCGCTTATACGACGTAGAATAGCAAGGAATGGCGCTTATAGGACCACCTTCAACACACGCTCCCCCAAACACGTAACTCATTAATTTAGGTGCGCCGACGATGGGTCATTTAGGTAATTTAAGCGCCGTCGCCTCCGATCGCCTAGACTGGACAGGCCTTAGTATATGCCATAATAAACACCATCTATTATACATTGTAATGGACAAAACCACAAAGTTCAACTCACATGTGTCATGAGCCATGGGTTTTTGTGTGAAAAAACCACATTTTCTTATAGTGTAATGTATTGAATTTCAATCACATTATAAGCATGTGATCTATTTTTTCGAAAAGAAGGTGTTGGGATAATTTGTGAAGGAATGGTGCAAAGAGCTGAACAACTCCATCCAAAAACTTACAATACAAACCTCAAAACATCTACATCAAGAAGATAGGAGTAGTTCCACAAAAGTTACAAAGATGATGATTCAAGAATGGTTCTTACAACATTTAATGTCCATGACAAAAGGCCATTTCTCGCAAGACCTCAAATTGATTTACAAAAAATTCATGAACAAAGTTTGTGAAATGCCCATTGTCTGCTACAGTGATGGTGCTAATTATAATATGTTAATCCTTGATTTACAATTCACTAATCCACCCTAGTTCTTTCACTAATATGCCATAAATCTTAAATGCTTTCCATTCCCAAAATGCTAGCAAACTTGGGGACCAAGACATTATTTTCTAATAACATCTTTCAATAAGATATAAGTATTTTTCTATTATTTCCATTTTTTTGGTAGGTATTACCTTGGGTAAGGTAGACCAATCAATAACCAAACATATAAGGATTAAATTAAATGTAGTGCATTAATTAGCATATTTTTGGCCATGAGGTCTAAAGATAAAATGTGCCCCATCTCTAGATGCACCTATAGCAACTTAGATCGCCGAATGTGGTGGAAATGTGATAAAGATATGCTCCCTAAAGGAACAAAACATAACAAACACTTGCCAGCCCCATTCACAAACATTTTGCACCTTGTAATTACATGTTTAGTATTTGGAAAATGAATGAACTTTCATTTATAGATGAACTAGATGAAACTAAAAACTAATTTATTCTCTTTGCAAAAATGGTTCCAATAATCCATTGGCTTGGATCTCCCAAAAAAACGATTACAAAAATTTACAATTATGGGTAAAGGCATGTTTGAATAACCCTAAAAAACCAAGAGGCACCGCCTATTAAGGTTTTGGGTTCAAATTAGGATCCTTTTTAGAATTGGTTTGACTGAATGTGTGCTCCCTTTTTGCTTCCTGGCATGGCTACTCAATGCTTACAACAATTTTCATCCCCTTTCTAAAACTATTGTTTTTTTTAATTTGGTGCATGTGATGAAAATTTTCACTCCCCTTGTGGTTTGTGTGTAGGTATGATTTACACAAAAAAGTTGTGCGTTGGTGAGCTCCTACTCCCTTTCCATTCATCTCCTTTCGGCAATGGTATGTGGCAACTCTTGATGTTTAATGCTCTTCTTGGAATAGTTCACCCCCTTATTGATGGAGTTCATTTTCTTTCTAGTGATATAACTCCTTGAACTCTATTGCCCTTTTCTTGGTCTTGTTCATCCCCTTATGTGGTAATTATTATTTTTAAAATCTTAGTCATCCCCTTCCTAGTGATTCATTTCCTGGTGATTATCCTCCTTGAGCTTTGCCACCCGCTTCCTAATATTGGTCATCCCCTTCTTGGAGATCATCTCCTTGAGTTTTACCACCCTCTTCCCCCCTTTAGTCGTCCTTTTCTTAATGGTTGCCTTCCTTGAGCTTTGTTGTCCTCTTCCCCCCCCCTTTGGTTGTCCCCTTCTTGGTGTTCCTCTTCCTTGAGCTATGTTGCCCTCTCCCCCCCCACCTTGGTTGTCCATTTCCTTGTGATCCTCCTCCTTGAATTATGTTGCCCTTTTCAAGCTTTTGGTCACCCACTTCTTGGTGATTTAGCTCCTTGAACTCTACCACCTTCTTCCTAGTCTTGTTCATCCCCTTCTTACTAGTAATCATCATCTTCCTAGTGGTCTTCCTCCTTGGTGATGATCTTCTTTTTCCTAGTGATTATCCTTGAGCTATGGCTCCCCCTTTTTGTTTGACCCTTCCCCCTTCCCCCTTCCCTCACCACCCTTCCTAAATGGCAATCTAAGTCATTAGGAAAAGGGTTGTTGCACCCTTGTTGCAACATGCCCCTTAGTTTTCATTTGAACTATTGCCCTTGCTCTTGCCTCCCTTTGAATTTGTATTCCATAACCAAGGTCCATCCCCTTATATAGTAAAGGATGTGTTCTTAGCCCAACTGTAAAGTTCCTATGAAACCTATTTCCAATTTTTTTTATAGTAGTTGTTGATTAATTTGCATTGAACGTTGCCTTTGTTCATTTGTCTAATAATTTTTGAATTACAATCTCAACCACAGTAAAGGAGTCAACAACTTGCTAGGACCTCTTATCCTCCTTTCCTTTTTTATTGTCTTATTGCTTTCGCTACTTCCTTAGCTAAAGTTTTTTGTTGCAAAATATTAGAGTACTCACTTGATGTTATTACATATGACTAACTATAGTCCACTAATGGTTTTTTCCCTCTTATTTTCCTTCTTGACAGATGTGGCAAAGAAAACAAATTTGCAAAAGATAGTGGCTCCTAGGCTGCTATTGCAAGATGATGAATTTGTTACATTTCAATTGTAGGTCCATCTACATGAATAGTTAGATCATAATCATTTATGTCTACCCATTTGCATTTGCAACAATAGGGCTCCTAGGTTCTTCCACATAGTACTTCACATTTGATTATTCATGTTCATCTAGTTTTGGAATTTTAATATTTTGTAGTGTTACTACTATGTTCATCAGCTATGTAATAACTCCATCTTCTCCCCATTGTTCTTGCCCATTAGTTCTATCATGAGAACCTTCATTATCTTCATCTAAGATGTTTGTAAGTGTTGTTGTGTAGATTTCAGATGGCTTAGTCTTGTAATCCATTACCTTTGAATTCAGAAGTGTCGCAACCCCACTTTGGCCAAGTGTGGGGGTGAAGCCCAACACTTGGAAAAGTTGGAGGTTTGGAGTCCTCCGGGACTCCCGAATGTTTAGAGCTCGACAGCAAGGCCCAAAACACCTCGCATTGAGGTGTTTTTGGTGTCATTGGAAAGGTCTTGAGACGTAGATATCGAAAATGGCCTCGCATTGGCCATTCAAACATTTGCAGCCCAAGTTATGGGCAAAAGAAGGGCCGGGAGTCAAACTGGTAGTTTGACTCCCGACCACTAAAAGTCCAGAATCGACCCTTTCCCGACATCGCCTTAGGGAGTGCGACATGTCGTTGGAAAGATCTCAACAAGGGCTACAACTTTGGTTTAGACCTCGTTGCGATCGGACTCTGCAGTCGGGAGTTATGGCCATCCAAAGTTTCAGGAGTCTAGTCGGGACAATTTCGGGACTCCATTTCAGGAGTCCCAACAAAAATGTGCCATTTGGATGTAGCCTTGGCGGCGAGCTGCAGAGAATACTATAGGGAGTAAGGTGGTGGCTTACTCCTGAGTCTGAGCCGTGGTGAGTCTTGTGTGTCCAAGTGCCCGTGGCAAGTTCCCAATACCCAAGGGTTTTTCGAATGTTAAACTAACCTTTTGTGGGTGGTTTTTGGATGCAGATTCACACGAGCTAAACTAGTCCCTCTTCCTAGTCTAATCCCTGGGCTCCCAACTTGACCCTCTACCCCTTTTTAGAGTTGGAAGTTAGGAGCGTGCTGCTAAGTCACAATTTCCGCAACTTAACTTTGTGAAACCCTCAAGTGGGTTTCACCCCGTGACTTGGGAGCGCGTCAAGAAGTCAGATTCTTGTAACCCTAAAGCCAATATTGATTTATTTTTTTGGACAATGATTAGTTCAAGCTCTTTTCTACCCAACTAGCTAATGTGCACTTATTTAGCTCACAATGATTATTATTGACCATTGCATTGCCTCCTTCTCTCCTAAAAGTAGTTTTAAATGGCTTGAAGCAATTTACATCCAAGGGTTGTAGAGCATGAGATGTGTGAGTTGGTAAGGTGACCATATGTAAACCAAATCTTATGCTTGTACAATTATTTCTAACATAACATGTGATCCATGCCCATTTATAATTAGGAAATGTTGATTGGATTGAGAAATTTCACCAAGAACTAACTCTTTGAAAAATGACAAAAAAAAATTGAAGAAGAAAGATGTCATCCATGCTTTGGTTTGCATTGCCATACATGTACCTACCTTGCATAGTTTAATGTAATCATCCCCAATCTGCTCACTTCTAAAGATGTAAAAACATGGTAGGCAATCTTTTGTTACATTAGCAACACAATTCACCATTAACCATTCTTTGGACCTTGGAATCGTGCTATAAACTTGATTGGAACCTTACCAATACTCTTACCTTTGACTATTGCCCTGCTTGGATTCTTGTTTCATCATGATTCCAAATGTGATCACGGTTGTATTTATGTTGTGTATAAAATGTTTGCAGATTTTGGTAAAAAATGTTGCATGATTGACTTTTGAAACCATGTGTTTTGTAGACATCCAATCCTTCAACAAGTCAAATACTTAGCTTTGGATGTTGACACTTGAACCAATACCACCAAAAATTCTTTGGAATTCCATTCTTGAAAGGGGTGGGCCTAGTTTATGTTAATTTTACTACTTTCATTTTGAATTGATGCAAGGTGATTGAAAGTCCACATTCTTGCATTCCCAAAATCCAAGCCATAAGTGCTTCATCCTCCTGGTTTGTGAGCACACCTTGTGGCCTTTGCTTTTTTGATCTTTTCTTTGCATTCAAATGATCTGAGAGGGATGTGACTAATATGTGTTAAAACTTGCTAGCTTTTCACAAAGAAAGTTGTCCTCTTTCCACTGCATCTATTGCAACTTCTAGCATATCAGATGTCCATCTTCCTTGTTGTGTCAAGCTAGGAACCTTGCTTATTTTTGCTAGTTTTTTTTTTGGTGCTAGAACTATTGGTGGACTGTTGGTCCTACAAGTTATTTCATCTCTTATGAGGTACAATGGACATCATGTTGCCAATCCCTTGCCTCCTAGTCTTAGCCTCCAACAAGTTGGGGGGGTCTGATTTGGTCCTACAAGAGGTATATATTTGAACCTCATGTATGAATCCCAATACTATAAATGGGGTTAGATCTACATAATGTTCAAGAGCATGACTTTCCAAAGATGGGTTAGAAGAAATCATTGCATAGAATTTTTCAAAATCACCCCACTATAAATTGACATCTATGGTTGTAATGCAAGGTGTTGGTGTGTACTTGACACTACAATGCTTTACAACCTGCTGAATCTGTGAAAATTAAAACTATTTGATCGTCTTACTACTCTAGGAATTGTACACTGTTGGATCCAACGATAATATAGATACTTGTTGAAATTTTCTTGGTAGAACTTATCTACATCAAATTTTCCTATTCTTGCACCTATTCTTGCAGATGATGCTTCTATGGGTTGATCTTGGACACTTGTTTGTATGCGACAATCTTGTGAGTTATTTGCTTCTTTTTCATGTCCTAGCCCTTGTTATAATTCTAGAATAACCTCACTCTCATCTCTACTTCCTTTGAACACTTTAAAACTAAGAAACATAAACTCTATGAAACTCTAGACTTCATCTTCTACAACCTTGGATACTGAGGACATTCTTGCAATGATGCTTAAGAAAAATTGAGAAGCTTTCTGATTTCTAAAGTGTATCCTTCTAATATGATTTACAAAGTTTGTAGTTTCTAATTTTGGCGGAAATCTAATGCCCTTGTGCAAATGTATATGGTTTCTAGAGTCAATTATTTGTTATCTTTTGGGATGCAAAGATTTTTGTTTTGTATTAAGTGTTAAGACCTTGTTGGGGCACTTGAAAGATTGTTTGTAATCTAAAACCCTAAATCTTTTAAACATTGCTTTAAATGACCTAGCGGCAAACAATTGTTCCTTGTCAAGTGGGCTGAAATAACCTTGTTTGTTGGGCTGCTATACACCCTAGACCAATTACTTGGTTCCATCAGTGGGACAATTTTTTTATAAAAATGCACCCCTGAACCCCCATTACCAAACACTTATGTTTGATAAGTTGAATGATTTTTTTTTTAATCAGTGGTTTGCCACTCACATATGAGTGCATAGCTCATTTGTATAAGTGCAATGTTGGTCTGCAATCACCACCCACATCTTTAATATAAGTGGGGTGTAATATGAATTCATTGGCAACTTTGGTAGTCCAATAGCTACATGGACCATAAGTCACACTTTCATAATACTGGCATTGCCTGCTTTATGGTGGGCACTAAATGCTAAGCAAAGAGTTTCTAAGCACCTTAGATTTTTGCAAGTACATTTCTTTGGGCCTGCACAGAACATTTCCTTTTTTTATTAGTTGACAATTTGATAGCAGAGCAATTCCCACAATGAGCTGCTTCTCTAATTCTACTGCAAATCGACTCATTGTTAGACCACTCCTCAGGTTTGATCATCTTGGTGCATATACATTTATTAATCCAAAAGCTCATTTCTATTCATTCCATTTATTCGTGAACTCAATTGGTTTTGTTCTGTTTAATGTGCATTGATTTCAATTAGGCCAATACATATCCATTGAAGCCTAACAACAAAGACATCTTGAAACAAGAAAGACACATCTTGTACATAAAAAATAGAGTAATGTTTTCCAAGAATGAATTGAACATTCCTTTTAAGTTCAAAAACTGAATAGAAAATGCCCCTTGGAATTTCGTTTCATTGCCTCCATGGCAATGTGAATGTCACAAAACCATCAAAAAATCCAAATTCCTAGAATCTTGAATTCTCTCACTCCCAAGGTTTGCACATTCTGAAGTGACCCATGACTTTGCTAGCTTAAAGTACAACTGGCAGATAGCTGTGGCAGAGATGATAATTCGCAAGACCATCTAGAAAAACAAACCACACAGAATAATCCTGAAAGAAACCATGCCTAAGAAGCTGTTAACAATCCTGACAGACTACATGCCTGAGATGCTCTTTGTATGGGGCACCTTTTTCCCCACATGGATGGTCATTGGTCTCGGAAATGATCCGGTGATGGTCCTATTTACCATGAATCTCTACATGCTGGTGAACCTGAAATACTCAGAGACCTGACTGGTTTAGTAGATGATGTTGGAATTACCTGAAATCAAATTATCACATGTGCTGAAATTTTTTCAGACATTGTATGCTTGAGCATACCAGCAAAATGCTCTGCAGAGAGGGCTCGTGATCGGAGGTAATGCTGAAACCCACGACTGCTGCATTTACAACAAAAAATGCACTTCAGTTCCAGATACAAACACATATAAGACAATGACATGCCAAAAAGTTTTATTATTCACCAGGAGAGAACACAGACCTTTAATTTCTCACATGCTTGTACAGAAACCTAACAGAAGAGAATTATAGACCAAGTATACTTCTGAGATTGAAGAGAAATCTTCACAGCAACAATTTTGAAGGTAATAGAACAATGGGTGTGGTCATAACCTTATGAGAATTGTTCAAAGTACTAGGCCATCACCTTCATCACAAACATTAGTGACAAACAGCTGCCCCGACTACCCACTGATAATTACAGACAAAATTGGCTGGTAAACCAACCAGTGAAGATCAACTGTTCCTGGCAAATGGCAGAATCTTCACATGAATTGGAGAAAGATTTTCAGCAACAAAATGACACTAACCTGTGTCAGCTTCCAGAAAGTTTATCATGTGCAATTTGGCGAGCATCCTCAAGCTGGCTCATTCGAGTAAGAAATCCCCAGTAGTCCTGCCTAGCCTCTGCACCTAGCAATATGCTCCGCAGTGGCATTACTACCTCTACTACTTCTTCTACTTCTGCCTGCCTCTCCTGCCTGCCCCCCAACCAAGCTCAGATTCATTGTTAGACTCTCAACAACAGCAGCCACATAATTATACTCTTCCTGCATGCTACTGAAGTTT